>LNAP01000464.1_pt1 | contig 91812 bp, 87 predicted proteins | sample 602601 | NCBI WGS metagenome assembly LNAP01 (sample SAMN02440304, study PRJNA202911) | soil metagenome | biome: Subtropical and temperate rainforests or woodlands; isolation source: soil samples (1 kg each in a 20% v/v slurry with milli Q water) were... ... | reverse complement strand
TTCAGCAGCGTCGATAACGCTTTCAGATTTAAGACCAGCGTTAACGATCACGTGGTCGTTATCAACTGAGGTTACTTCAGCCGTGATTACTTCGCCAGAGCGCATTTCCTGACGTGCCAAGCTTTCTTCAAAAAGCGCAGCAAAAGATTCCATCGGTGAAGCAGAAGATGTAGTAGAAGCCATTAAAAAAATTACCTAAATATTAATCCCACCTAGCAGCGGGGTAGTTATAAAAACTGCTCATCTGTGTGATGTAGCAGGCCTTTAAAGTTTACACAAAAACTTTGAACCGATGATTATAACTAAAACATTGAAAAATAAAAGACTATTTACAATTTTTATTCATTTTTTTATGCTCAAAACTGTGCAAAACAGTGTTAACAGCTTCGGTAATTGTTAAGCTGTCGGTCTCCAGCAAGATTGCATCTGCCGCCATTACCAGCGGAGCACTGGCTCTGCCTTTGTCTCTGGCATCCCGCTCCTGTAAATCGAGCAGGATATTTTCATAATCAGCAGGCAGGCCTTTGCCTATAAGTTGTTTGTAACGGCGTTCAGCACGAGTTTCTGTTGATGCGGTTAGAAATATTTTTAATTCTGCATCCGGAAATATAACGGTACCCATATCGCGACCGTCTGCTACCAAGCCGGGTTCCTGACGAAAATTGTGCTGCAAATCAACTAGCGCGGCCCTAAGTGGTGCATGAACCGCAACCTGAGATGCGCCTTTGCCCATTTCTTCGCTACGGATCTGTTCTGAAATATCGTTGCCATTCAGGTAAACCTGATCTTTTATGAAGTGAATATCCAGTGTTTTTGCACAAGCGGCAACTGCCTCTGCGTCACCCCATGCGATGCCGTTTTGCTTCGCTGCAAAAGCTACTACACGGTAAAGTGCGCCTGAATCCAGGTAACCGAACCCCAGTGCTTCTGCCACCAATTGGGCAACTGTACCTTTGCCGGATGCAGATGGGCCGTCTACGGCAATGACAGGAATATTGCTGTTGTTCATCTGCTATGCCTAAGAAACCAGTTTTTTAAATTCTGCAAAATAGTTCGGAAATGTTTTTGCCACGCAGTTTGGGTCATTGATCACAATAGGTACATTTCCTAATGATACGAGTGAGAAGCACATGGCCATGCGGTGGTCATCGTAAGTGTCTATCACCGCATTAGGTATTAATTGCGCCGGTGGCGTCACTTTGATGTAGTCCGCACCTTCTTCTACAGTAGCGCCAACTTTGCGTAATTCTGTAGCCATCGCGGCAATACGGTCAGTTTCCTTAACGCGCCAGCTGGCGATATTGCGTAAGGTGGTAGTACCTTGTGCAAATAGTGCAAGTATTGCCAAGGTCATGGCGGCATCGGGGATGTGGTTGCAATCCAGATCAATCGCTTTAATTTTTTCAGCTTTGCCGGCGGTGATATGGTTTTCACCATAACTGATGTTGCCGCCCATGAGTGCCAGCGCTTCGGCAAAACGCACATCGCCTTGGATGCTGTGTTCACCCAGACCTTCTACGGTAATGTCGCCCGCAATTGCCCCGGCAGCAAGAAAGTAAGATGCACTGGATGCGTCACCCTCAACAAAAATCTGGTTTGGCGAGCGATAGCTGCTATTGGCTGCAATAGTGAAACTCTGCCAGCCATTACGTTCAACTTGTACGCCAAATTTGGCCATCAGGTTAAGCGTGATTTCAATATAAGGTTTTGAGATCAGTTCACCTATGACTTCAATGGAGGCTTTTTGTTTTGTGAGCGGCAGCGCCATGAGCAGAGCCGTCAGAAACTGGCTGGAAACATCACCGCGGATTTTAATAGCGTTATTCAGGTTTAATGTCGCAGCTGATATTTTCAGTGGAGGAAACCCCGTATTTTGCACATATTCAACTTGTGCACCGGCCTGACGTAAAGCATCTACCAAATCACCAATTGGCCGCTCGTGCATGCGCGGCACGCCTGAAAGTTGATAATCACCATTGGCAAAAGCCAGTGCCGCAGTCAGCGGGCGAAACGCCGTACCTGCGTTGCCTAAAAAAAGGTCTGCGTTTTTGTTAGGAAAGTTACCATTGCAGCCTGTCACGCGCCAAGCGTTTTCAGCAAAATTCTCCAGCTTAACACCTAGCGTCTGCAGCGCTTCCAGCATGCGGGAAGTGTCATCTGAGGCTAACAGGTCGCGGATTTCTGTGGTGCCATCTGCTAATGCCGCCAGTAACAGGGTGCGGTTTGAAATACTTTTGGAGCCAGGCAGGGTGATTGAGCCTTTTGCACTGGTGCTGGCTGATAGAGTGAGTTGTTCCATTTTTTACGGTTTGCGCTTATATTTTGAATGAAGGGTTACTGGTTTTGTTTTCTGGACTCGCCCCAGCCGTTGCGCGCTATACTTGCGCGTTCAAACAGTGCTTGCAGGCCTGCACCATCTTCCGCTTTGAGTAATTGCTGCAGTTTGCTGAGCTCTTGCTGGTATGCATCAAGCTCGTTGAGCAGGGCTGTTCTGTTGGCAAGGCTGATGTCACGCCACATTTCAGGATGGCTACCGGCAATGCGGGTAAAGTCCCTGAAGCCGCTGGCGGCAAAACCGAATAATTGTTCTGCGTTTGCGCGTGATGCAATGTCATCCACCAAAGCAAACGCCAGCAGGTGAGGTAAATGGCTTACGGCCGCAAATATGCCGTCATGCGTTGCCGCAGACATTTCGCTGACATTTGCACCACAAGCTTGCCACAGGTTTTTTACATGAGATATAGCTTCTACAGCGGTTTCTGCTGTTGGTGTCAGCACAACATTTTTATTCATGTACAAATCTGCTGTTGCAGCACTCACACCGCTTTTTTCAGCACCGGCAATTGGGTGGCCGCCGACGAACTGATTAAATTGATGACCTAAAATATTCTTTGCACATTGCAGAACATCGCCTTTGGTACTGCCGGCATCGGTAATCACTGTCGTTGTATTTAAATGTGGCTTGATCGCATGGAGTATGGCGGGCGTCTGTGCAACCGGCGCCGCGATCATAATGATATCTGCATCTTTAACTGCAGCAGCCACATCGTTGGCAGCAATGTCAATAACGCCCTGGTCTAAGGCAGCCTGCAGGCTCTCATCGGAGCGGCCAACGCCAACGATAGTCACCGGAGTTTTTGTTTTTTTTAAGGCCAGCGCTATAGAGCCGCCAATCAGGCCTACACCAAAGATTACAAGTTTTTTCAATTTAAATTGTCTGAATGATTGAGCTGAATTTTTATAGATTGAATTGTAACATTGTTGCAATTGCTGCGATGTAACCTGAAAGTGTTTTTGTTTGCAGGTGTTTTATATCAGTTTGAATCTTACCTTTAGTAGATATTTAAAGAAAACTTACATTTTTATATAAGATTTGAATATAACGGTGTATAGATTATCTGTGTTTTTTAAGTAATAATAGCCACAACAAGTCTTGCTAAGAAAAATAATGAAAATTTGGCAGATCGGTTTACTTATTCAAATCGCGGCATTTCTATTGCCGTCTGCTACTGTTGCTGAAACCGTATCTGCAACTGTGAGCATCGCAAACTCACCGGTAGTCGCAATCACTTCCTCCACGTATGACCCCGGTGATGTCAGCCGTAATACTTTACGCGCCATATTTTTAATGCGTTACGCCAAATGGGAAGATGGCATGCCGGTCAAGGTATATGTTTTTTCAGATACAGACCCTAATCATGAGATGTTTACAAAAGAAATTCTAAGATTTTTGCCGCGGCAACTCAGGCAAGCTTGGGACAGGCAGGTTTTTTCAGGATTAGGTCAATATCCTGAGCAGGTACTTTCAGTTCAGGAGATGCTCAAAAAAGTTAAAGCTACACCCGGTAGCGTAGGCTATTTATCCATGCAAGAGGTAACCAAAGATGTACGCATCCTGCAAATACGTCCATAAAATCCGCGTCTGCTTTGCAGCAAGCCTGATGCTGTTAATGAGTAATTCTGCATGGGCGCTTGATGCGCTGGATGGACGTCTGCAAGTGCATGGCTTTATCGCGCAAGGCATGGTGAATACCAGTGGTAATAATTTTCTAGGCAAGAGTAAAGATGGCATCAGTTATGATTTTCGCGAGATCGGGGTGAATGCTTCTTATCGGGCCATGCCGCAGTTGTTGTTTTCTGCACAGCTGATGTCGCACCGTGCCGGTGAAAGTGATGACGGCGAACCTGATCTTGATTATGCTTTTGTAGACTGGACTGCATTCTCGGGCAATTGGGGTCGAGCCGGCACTAGGGTAGGCCGAATTAAGAATACTTACGGCTTATACAACACAACGCGTGATGTACCGTTTGCGCGGCCTGGTATTTTGCTGCCGCAGTCAATTTATTTTGAACGCACACGTAAACTATCGTTAGCGTCTGATGGCATCAATTTTTATGCGGATCACCTGAGTGAGTTGGGTACTTTCAGTGCGGAAGTTAGCATGGGGTTTCCCGTGATTGACAAGGCAAGCGAGGCTGCAATTATAGGTAATGTACGCGGTGACTTTGAAACTGATTTTACCCAGCTTTATCAGCTCAAGTATGAGAGCCCCAGTGCTGAATATATGTTTGCAGCTACGGTAGTCAATATGGGCGTATCTTATGACCCAGCTGCCGTTGATGTTTTAAAGGCTGGCAGCTTTCTTTTTGACCCAGTCGTTCTTTCTGCCCAGTACAATGCGGAAAAGTGGAGCCTTACCGGGGAGTATGCTTACCGATCTTCAAAGCTAAAAGGCTTCGGTGCTTTTCCTGATGTTGCGCAGGATGGCGAAAGCTACTATTTACAAGGTACATTCAGAGTGATGCCGAAATTGGAATTGCTCATGCGTTACGATGTTGCCTACAGCAATCGCGAAGATCGCAGCGGTCATGAATATGCCAGCAGGACTGGTCGGCCAGACTTTACCCAATACAGCAAAGACTGGACGCTAGGTTTGCGCTATGACGTGACCTCTGAGTTTATGGTGCGTGCTGAATATCACAACATAGAAGGTACTTCAATATTGCCAACATTAGATAACCCGGCAGGCCCTGCTTCTTATGAGAAGCGCTGGGATATGTGGATGCTGCTCGGTTCTTATCGTTTTTAATGATGCCGTGACCTTACCTTAATGTATTCATTTAGAAAAATGCCAAAGTTTTTTCTAAGTCTCAAATGGAAAACCATGTCTTTACTTGGTCTGGTTTTGCTGAGCATCATGATTATTCTAATCTCATGGTCTTATGTGAGTCAGACATCCCGGTTCGAGAAAGAAAGAGAATTCGTTAATACGCGCCACCTGGAGCAGGTCAAGGCGATGCTTGACGACTTTTCTTTAAAAATTTCTCAGGTGTCTTCACTGGTAGCAACCATGATCAGTATTGATGATACGCTGTTTTCTTCCGGCGCCTTATCATGGCCAAGTGCAAAAAGTCGCGTAGACGTAGCATGGGCGGCGCTTCAGGTAGACTATGGCTTGGATTCTTTAAGAATTTACAATACGGAGAATGATCTTGTTGCAAAGTGGGGTGGGTCACAATCTCCAAGTGATCTTGAATTCAGGCAGGTTAAAGCCTCCATTCGGCGCGAGGTCAGCGTAACTTGGGTTGATTGCACCCACATTTGCCAGCAGTACGCTGCTACTCCTATTTTAACCAATAGCGATGTGGCTGGTGTGGTGGTGGTTTCAGCTAACATGGCAGACCTGATTCTCACTTTCAATCGCATGACCAATGCAGATGTCGGTTTTATCTTAAATAATGTGGTTGAAGATAATAAAAACGCATTATCACGACTGGGGATGCATGTGGCAGGACTCTCCAACGCGGATGTGAATATACCCTTATTGCAGAAACTGGAAAGTGTTTCACTCACCAAGGGCAAAACTTCCTGGCAGCGCTTGCAATTGGGGCAGCAATATCATGAGCTGGCATTTTTGCCGCTTGATGATGGTATGGGGCATTTGCAGGCAATGATCGTCGTTATCGATAACGTAACGGCTTCTGTTCACTATATTCAGGATTACCTATCAGAAAGGTTGGAAATTGGCTCTGCGCTATCCCTTTTTGCGATGCTGGTGATGTATCTGCTGTTAAACGCTCCGCTCAGAAGAGTGACCAATGCGGTACAGGCAATTCCATTTATCGGAAAACATGACTTTGATGCTGCACGTACTCAAATACGTATACGCGATAATCCGATGTTCAGCGATGAGGTCGACAGACTGGCAGAGGCTGCCTGGCAACTTACCAATCAGCTGGAAGAGCTCGAACAAGATGCTGGTCGACATCAGTCGGAAATGCTTGATATGCTGCGCCGGATTTCTCAGGCAAGCGAGTTTTCTGAGCGCATTCTTGAAACAGCGCAGGTGGTGATTATCACGCAGGATAAAGACGGCACGGTTACCAGTATCAATCATTATGGTGAGCAACTGCTGGGATGGAGTAAAGATCACTTGCAGAACAAACTGCTGCGTGAGGTGTTTAAATCCAAGGAAGCCGGAAAGCAGATAAAGGAAATTTTTAGAAGCATTATTTCTCAAGGGCTTGATCATTATTATCACGAATGCACCATGGTCTGCAATAAAGGCGTGGAACGCGAGATCGCATGGCACCACTCCAGAATGGATGGCGAGATAGTGCAGATTCTATCTGTGGGTGTTGAGATTACACTACGCAAGAAGAGTGAAGAGAAAAGCTTGTACTTGGCTGAACATGATCAGCTTACCGGGCTTATCAACCGCCAGTGCTTTATGCGTGAAGTTGAGAATGTGCTGTTAAGAATCAGAGGAACTTCTGAACAATATACCTTGCTGTACCTTGATCTGGATGGGTTCAAATATATCAATGATATCTCCGGCCATCAGGCTGGAGATATTGTATTGCGCATGGTTGCGGAGGCGCTCTCTAAATTATGTCGTCGCGATGATATTCTGGCTCGATTGGGCGGTGATGAAATGGGTATTCTGCTGAGCGATTGCGATGTGAAGAATGCAATTAAAGTGGCAGAAAAGATTAATCATCAGTTCGCTGAAATTCGTTACCCAGGTTTGGTAGGTGAGCATCATATTTCCAGCAGTATCGGCATTGTCAGTGTGACGGAAGCCAATCAGGATGTGAGGCACTTGTTAGCGAATGCAGATATCGCCATGTATCAGGCAAAATCAATGGGTAAGGCGCGCTGGTATGTGTTTTCAGAAGGGGAGCGCCTGCAGGAGAAGCTAGAGCAGCGTGTGCTTTGGGAGGATCGTATCAAACAGGCGCTGCGAGACGAGCGCTTTGTTATGCATTATCAGCCGATACTCGATATTCACAAAAATACAATCAGCCATTATGAAGCACTGGTGCGTATGCAAGGTGATGATGGAAACTTGATTCCTCCGGTTGAGTTTATCGAGGTTGCAGAAAAGTCAGGGTTCATTAATGAACTGGATCAGTACATAGTGCGTACTGTGATAAAACGCTGGGCGGCATTAATGGCAGATGGCAAGCAGTGTAAGGTCGCCATTAACTTATCTGGGCTGAGTATGAATGATGAGTCTTTATTGCAGCTGCTGCAGGATTTGTTTATGCAATACCCAGACCTGCCTTCGCATGTCATTTTTGAAATCACGGAAACTGCAGCTGTGGCAGATTTCAGCCTGGCTAGAGAGTTTATTGAAACGGTCAGGGCAATGGGCTGTGCTTTTTCTTTAGATGATTTTGGCGTAGGTTTTTCTTCATTCTATTACCTGAAACATTTGCCAGTTGATTATGTCAAGATTGATGGATCTTTTATACGCAATTTAGCAGATAGCCCGGATGACCAGATATTCGTGCGCGCACTGGCAGAGGTTGCACGCGGATTTGGCAAGTTGACTGTTGCAGAGTTTGTGGGCGATGAGCGGAGCCTGACATTGCTGCGCAGTTACGGCGTAGACTATGCGCAAGGATATTTTGTAGGCAAACCTTCTGCCGAGATTCTATAAGTAAATATTAAGCTAACCCCATTCGCCGTTAATCAGTTTTTGCAGAGGCTGGTAATTTTGTTTGTAAGCCATTTTCTGGCTGTCTCTGATCCAGTAACCCAAGTATAAATAAGGCAGCCCCAGCTTTTTGCACCATTCAGCTTGCCACATGATGTTATAAGTGCCGTAACTGGGTCGCTTGGCTGATGCGCCTGCATCACTGGTATCGTAAAAGGTATAAACCGCAGAGATGCCGTCGCGCACAATATCAATCACGCTTACCATTTTGAGTACGCCCTGATCTCGAAATTCAACCAGTACGCTTTCTACATTGCTCTGACACAAGAAGTTTTTGTACTGTTCAATTTCATCTGTTGCAGAACTCTCGGTTTTTGTCTGCTCATTGTGACGTGAGTGCTGGTAAGCCACATACAAGGCGTAATGCTCTTCGTAGTAATCTACAGGCACTACCTTTGTTGTCAGGTTTTGATGTTGTTTAAAAGCGCGTTTCTGGCTGCGGTTTGGGGTGAATTCGTTGACATCGAGCCTTACAGATACGCATTCCTGACAGTTTTCGCAGTGGGGGCGGTAAGCAAATTTACCGCTACGACGAAACCCCTGGTCTATCAGGCTGCTATAGACCTCGGCATTGATCAGGTGCTGCGGCGCCGCAATCAGGCTTTGTGCCATTTTATTGGGCAGGTAACCACAGCTGTAACCTGTGGTGACATAAAATTGCAGCTTCTGCAGAGGTTGGTCGCCGGGTAAGCTCATAGAACAATCATATCCATTACAAGTATATTAGTTATGGGTGCAGTTATTTAGCATAAGTTTCATTATTACAGAGAATCGCAAGTTTTTTAATAAATTCTGTCCGGTTTATTTCACGAGCGCCCAAGCTGGCAAGATGTGCAGTTTTCATCTGGCAATCTATCATGCCTACACCCTGGTTATTGAGATGTTCTACCAAGCTGACAAAGGCGATTTTTGATGCATCGGTGACGTGGTGGAACATACTTTCTCCGTAAAACATGCTGCCGATTTTTACGCCATAGCAGCCGCCAGCAAGCTTGCCGTCAAGCCAGGACTCGGCTGAAATTGCATAGCCTGCTTCATGAAGCGCGCAGTAGGCATCAATAATGTCCTGCGTGATCCAGGTGCCATCCTGCCCGCTTCGCAATGTATGGCTGCAGGCGCTGATAACTTTGCGAAAGGCCGTGTTAAAGCGCACTTCAAACTTTTGCTTTCTTAATGTTTTTTTGAGTGAGTCAGCCACTTTTAGTTCGCTGGGAAACAGCACCATGCGTGGGTCTGGGCTCCACCATAAAATAGGCTCGCCATCGCTGAACCAGGGAAATATACCCTGCCGGTAAGCTGATAACAATCGCGGTAAAGACAGATCACCGCCAATTGCAATCAGTCCGTTAGGTTCACACAGTGCGCTTGATATCTCGGGAAAGTCACAGTTTCCATCGATACTGGCAACGCGGCCGTTTGGTAATTGATAATAAGCGTGGCTCATAAACTTAATCTTGATTAACAGGTCTAGTTTGTACTATGCTTGAGGCATTGCTTGAAGCAAACTTTTGATAAGTGTACATGCGGTTATTTAACCATCATTTTCTGCGTATTTTTGTTGTTCTGCTAATAAGTGTGTTTATTTCAAACACGGTTTATGCCGGCGGCATGATGGTATCTGCCAGTCTTGATAGTGTTGCTGTGAATGCGTCAATACAATCCCCAGTAAAATCTACCTTACAGCCTCACGCGGTTTCAGCACATCATGAGGCGCATGACTGCCATCATCATGACGCTGGTGAGTCGTTGATAAGCCATCAAGCACATGACCAATCACCTTCACACGGTAGCTGCAGTCATTGTAATCATTGCATGGCTTGTTATTCAATGATTCTTTATGATCAAGTCAATGTTGCATCCATTTCCAGTCAGCCTGTCTTGGCTGTGGCCAATCATGTGCTTTATCTGGCACCTACCAACCCCCAGCCAAATAAACCGCCCATCAGCTGATTTTCTACTATGAAAGATGTTTGCGTAGTTTTATTACAAAACTGAAAGCGTATTACATCTATCCCAATCAGTGATATAGATGGAGGTTGTATGAGTATTTTTAAAACAATCCCTGATCAAAACAGCCTGTTACGATATCTGCCGGTATTGTTCGTGAGCAGTTTTGTATTGAGCGGATGTGCCAGCTTTTCTAAAGATGGCGGTTTGAATGATGTGAAGTCTTTAACACAGAAGCACATTAAACAGGAAGTCGTCTGGCCAAAAACAGCAGCGGAGCAGCAGCTTGCAGAGGCGCGCGTGCACGAGTTAATGCAAAAAGAGCTGGATGTCGAAAGTGCGGTGCAGATCGCCTTGCTGAGTAACAAAGGTTTGCAGGCTTCATTATTTGAGCTTGGTATTTCAGAAGCTGAAGTGGTGCAGGCCGGCCGCTTGCCTAATCCAAAATTTTCCATGTTGTATGCCCGCCATAACGGCGATTACAAAATCGAGCAGGCGCTTACGTTCAACATTTTCTCATTGCTGACAATGCCAAAAATTCTCGAAATTGAGCGCCTGAATTTTGAGAATGCCAAACAGCAGGCCGCGCTGGATGTGCTGAAGTTGGCATATCAGACGAGGTTGGCCTATTTCAATGCGGTAGCAGCGAACGAGCAGGTGACTTACAGTGCGCAGGTGGTGGAATCAGCAGAGGCGAGTGCCGAGATGGCAAGGCGCATGGTAAAAGCCGGTAACTGGAATCAGCTTGAACTGGCACGTGAGCAGGGCTTTTATGCGGGCGCCAAACAGGATGCGCTGGCAGCAAAGCAGAAGCAGGCTGCCGCCCATGAAGCTTTGATACGCCTGTTGGGCATTCCTGTTAACCAACTCGCTATACAGCAGCGCCTGCCGGATTTACCCAAGACTATTGCCGAACCGTCACAATTTCAACAAGAGGCTTTTGAGCAACGGCTTGATTTGCAGGCTGCGCGTTCGCGTGTAGAGGCGCTGGCTAAACAACTAGGTCTTACCAAAGCCACCAGCGTGATTAACGTGCTGGAACTGGGGCCTGCGCGGGTGCTCGAAGGCAGGCGCGGGGATAGTTACAAAAAAGGCGTGGATATTTCATTTGAACTACCGTTATTTGACTGGGGCGGAGCAAAAGTGGCACGCGCAGAAGCAACTTATATGCAGGGCGTAAACCGTGCTGCGTATATTGCAAACAATGCACAGTCAGAGATTCGCCAAGCCTATAGTCACTACAGCACAAGCTACGATATTGCCAGGCAATATCACGATGAAATTGTGCCGTTACGTAAAAAGGTACTGGACGAGAAGCTGTTGCGTTACAACGGTATGCTGATCAGCCCGTTTGAGCTGTTTGCAGATGCACGTGCGCAGGTTGCCAGCGTGAAAACCTATATAGAAAAATTGAATGAATTCTGGCTGGCTGATACCGAACTGCAGATGACGCGTATTGGCACCCTGAATGCATTGGAAGGAAAAGAATAATGGATTCCCCAAAATTGAACAGACGCGATTTTTTCAAGCTGGCGGGTGTCGCCGGTGCAGGTATCGCTTTAAGCTCCGTCAGTAATGTAGCGATGGCAGCATTGCCTGAGATTGTTTCCTCAGAAAAAGCCGATACCAGTGCGCCCTTACATCCGGACACTGGCAGACCTTATAACCCGGTGGTCACACTCAATGGCTGGAGCCTGCCTTGGCGTATGAATAATGGCGTTAAGGAATTCCATCTGGTGGCCGAACCTGTCGTACGTGAAATTGCACCGGGCATGAAAGCGCACTTATGGGGCTATAACGGACAAAGCCCGGGACCTACGATTGAAGTGGTAGAAGGCGACCGTGTACGCATGTTTGTAACGAACCGGCTGCCGGAGAAAACCAGTATCCATTGGCATGGCCAGCGCCTGCCTAATGGCATGGATGGCGTAAGCGGCTTGACGCAGCCAGCGATTATGCCAGGTAAAACTTTTGTATATGAGTTTGTAGCTAAACGACCAGGTACCTTTATGTATCATCCGCATGCCGATGAAATGACGCAGATGGCAATGGGGCTCATGGGCAGCTGGATTACGCACTTTAAAGATACCAAAACTATGCCGGTAGACCGGGACTTTGTGTTCTTGCTGAATGCTTATGATATTGAGCCTGGCAGTTATAAACCAAAAATCAACACGATGCTCGATTTTAACTTGTGGACATGGAATAGCCGCGCCTTTCCGGGGATTGATCCTCTGGTGGTACGCAAGAACGATCGTGTGCGTATCCGTGTCGGTAATCTGACGATGACCAATCATCCGATTCATCTGCATGGCCATGAATTCAAGGTCACGGGCACTGATGGCGGTTGGGTACCGCCGAGCGCAAGATGGCCGGAGGTGACTACTGATATTGCAGTCGGGCAGATGCGTGTGCTTGAGTTTGTGGCGGATGAGCTGGGTGACTGGGCGCTGCATTGCCATAAGAGCCATCACACCATGAATGCGATGGGGCATGAAGTACCAACGCTGTTGGATGTGAAGCAGGATGATCTGGTTAAAAAAATCAGTAACCTGGTGCCGGATTATATGGCGATGGGTGAAACCGGCATGTCAGAAATGAGTGATATGGCCGCCATGATGGATATGCCATTACCCGAAAACACATTGCCGATGATGACAGGCACCGGTCAGTATGGGGCTATTGAAATGGGCGGCATGTTCAGCACGCTTAAAGTACGTGAAGGCCTTGCCCGTAATGATTATAAGGACCCAGGGCCTTACCGGCACCCGAAAGGCACTGTGGCCAGAGAGTACGACGGGTCTGATCAGGCACCGGAAATCAAAAGGCCGCAGATGAAAGATGAATCGCCTGCGGTAGAAGTTCAGGTTCGCAAGCCGGGCGGACATGATGAGCATAGCGGGCATTGAGGGAAGTTTTATTTTATGAGTCCCCCGGTTGGCCGGCGGACTCAGCAAGACTTTACCTGCATGTGGGTCATTTAATTTTGGACAGGAGAAAACATGCAATATCTGATTGTTAAATACCTCATCACGGCCGGGGTTGTAGTGCTGGTGTCTGAACTCGCGAGGCGCAGTGACAAGCTTGGTGGTTTGGTCGCCGCCTTGCCGCTGGTGACTGTGCTAACTTTGATATGGCTTTATGTAGAGCAGCAGCCGCTAGCCAAGATTGCTAATCACGCCTGGTATACATTCTGGTATGTGATTCCAACACTGCCGATGTTTTTAGCATTTCCGTTACTACTGCCAAAGATTGGATTCTGGCCAACTTTACTGGCATGCATCATTATTACAATGATTTGTTTTGGATTTTTTGCCATGGCTGTACGTCGTTTTGGCATAGCGTTGATTTGAAAAGATGATTTTAAGATTTTATATAGCCGCGCATAGATTTACGCTACGAATGCATGGTTTATGACTTAATGACGCTGAAGTTGATTAAATCATGGACGCACATCGCAGTTTGTTGGCTAAACTATCGACTGTATGGTTTTGGCAGTTATCCTTATGATATTTAAAGGAATTAGGTATGGATCAAAAGCAATATTGGGAGCAGATTTACACTACTAAAGCAGCAGATAATGTAAGCTGGTTCCAGAAACATGCCGGCCAATCTTTAGGGCTCATTCACGACACAGGTTTAGGTAAAGATGCAGCCGTAATTGATGTGGGTAGCGGAGCATCTACACTTGTGGATGATCTGGTAGCTGCAGGATTTAAAGATTTAACGGTGCTTGATCTTTCCTCGGCTGCGCTAGAGGTGGCAAAACAGCGTTTGGGAAATGATGCAAATTCAATTCACTGGATGGTGGGAGATATTACGAAAGCTGAACTCCCGCAAAACCGTTTTGATATCTGGCATGACCGTGCAGTGTTCCATTTTTTGACTGATCTAGCTGAACGTCAGGCATATGTAAAACAAGTCATGCGAGCAGTTCGTCCCAACGGCCATGTTATTATCGCCACGTTTGCCGAAGATGGACCTGAAAAATGTAGTGGTTTGCCGGTAATGAGGTACAGCGCGGAAGCGCTGCATGCTGAATTTGGTAAGGCTTTTAATTTAGTTAAGCACAGCAACGAAATGCATCACACGCCGTTTGGTACAGAGCAGCATTTTACCTATTGCTATTGCCGCAAGGTTACGAATTAAAAAAACTACAATCAAAGCATCTATTTTAACTTTGAATCAGCAAATAAAAACCTCTAAACCTTATAGATACAGATACATCAGCAATAATTTCTTCAGCTAAAGCGGGTTATCACGCAAGGCTGACATAGACTCTTCTCTGGGCGCAACACCCAATGTAGCCAGCAACTTACCCATGTCCGCCATGAGCCGATAGTTTGAGAAGCGCTCCAGATAGCGACCATTGATATACTCAGACCTTGCTGTATAGAATTCATTTTCAGTGTCTAACAAATCCAGCAGCGTGCGTTGCCCGATATTAAACTCTTTCGCGTATCCATCGCGTGTCAGAGCTGTTGCTTCAACGCGGCTTTTCAGGATAGGCAGTCTTTTCTGGGCGACATCCAACAGGTTCCAGGATAACCGAGTGCTTTCTTCAATCTTGCGTTTGGTCTGTTCTACCTGAGCCAGCGCTTCATTGTTCTGAAACCCTGTTTCTTTCAGTCTGGCAGAATCCGCACCACCTCGATACACGTTGTATTTCAGTCTTGCCATTGCATAGGCATCGTTATTTTTATAGTCAATGCCATCCAGATTATTGTTAAAGCTTGCCCCGGCATCTAAACCTACTTTAGGTTTGAAAGCCGCCTGTGCGAGCCTCTCGCTTGCCAGAGAAGCCTCGTAGCTAGCGGCTTGTGATTTATATGCCGGATTGTTCTGGTAGGCAAGTTTTATCGCGTCATCAATGGTTTGCGCGTGCGTTTCGCAAGGAAACGCTAACGGGTTTTCCAGTTCTGCCGGCATGTTTCCGGTGACTTTCTGAAATTGGATATTCGATTCTCTCAAATTGGCATGGGCTGAAGCCAGATTGGCCTGGGCAAGGGAAAATCTGGCTTCAGCCTGTTCCAGATCGACTTTTCTACCAATGCCGCTATCAGCACGGAGCTTTATCTGTTGGAATACCTTTTCATGGGTCGCCAGGTTTTCCTGCGTTAATAACAATAATTCCTGGCGACGCAATACTTCCAGGTAGGTCTCTACTACACTGAGTGCTGTGCGTTCGGAGGTGTTAGCTAACTGGTAGGCTGCAGAATCCACTTGAGATTGCGCCAATTCCACCTGGCTTTTTGTCGCATAGCCGTCATAAAGCATTTGCGATAATGTCAGGGCAGCTTCGCTACGCGTTAAAGTATCACTTCCCGGCCGTGTGGAAATATTCTCGCTGCGCTCTTTGCCTATGCCCAGGTTTAAATCAATTTTTGGCTTGTAGTTTGCCTGCGCCTGGTCCACTTTTTTATCTTGAGCCAACTTGCGATATACATCGATCATCACGTCGGGGTTGGTTTTAATGGTATGGTCTACAACTTCCGGTAAGGTCTGTGCAAGTGCCGGCTGATAAAGTGCCAAACCTCCGGCAATGATTACCATAGCGCTTAAACATCGATGAGATATAAGTTGAGATGTAACTTTCATAAAAGCCCTTTTCTTAAATCCTGTCATCTGACAGTGATTTCTACGCGCCGGTTCTTTGGCTCTTTTTTATTATCAGGTGTCTTCACCAGCAGATTGCGCTCACCCATGCCTGAAACCTCAATATTTGCAGCTGTGATACCACGCGCTATCAAATGCTTTTTGACCCTTTCGGCGCGTTTTATAGAAAGTGCCTCATTTCTGGCACTGGGGCCGGTAGTATCTGTATGCCCTACAATCAATACTTCAGGCGCATCACGTCCGGCAAAGTCGCTGTAAATAAGCTCGGCATCTTTTTTAGATTCAGCGGTCAGTTCATCTGCACCGAGCAGGAAGTAAAGCAATGAGGTTTTTGGTGCTTTAGGCAAGGCACCCACAGCAGTACCAAACAATTCCTTTAACTGCGACTCATTACCCAAAAATGCCTTTTTCTCATCACCGGCCAAGGTCATGGCACTGTAATCACCATGCAGAACCGCAGCGTTGCCATCGTTGAATGTGACGTCTACCGTACCGACTTTATCGCCATCTTCGGGCATCACCATATAAATTTCCTGCACTTTCTGCTCCGGTTTTGGGCAGAAAGGCGAGGCTCCGGCAAGTTTGTCAGCAGGTGCTTCGTATTGGTCAGCGAGGGCAGATTTTTGCTTGGGAGGTGCAAATGAATTCACCATTTTGCTGTAGCTGCCGCAACCTGACAGACTCATTACCAGCCATAGCAAGGCCGAAATTCTCAGGGAATTTTTCATTAACGCGCCTCTTATTCTTTGGCTGGTTCTTTAGCAGGATCTTCAATCCGCACCGAGAACTCGGTTCCGCGCACAGCAAGAATAGCCGCCGGTGTTTTAACTTTGAGCGCCCCGGGCTGTTTTTGCGTTAACTTGCCGGAAATGACCGACAAGGTACCTTTTTGCATCGAAACGTCAAAAGCACCGGCATGCGTTACCGGGTCAAAATTAAACTTATCCAGCGCAAGTGTTGAGTTCGAACCGGCAGCAAGCCGTGAATCGTCATTAAACAGCAAGCCGATATAGCCATCGCTGCCGGTTACTATTTTGTCTGTTTGATATACGGCATCGCCTAATGATGGGGTAACTTTACCACTCGATCGTTCTATGGATACCTGTCCCGAGAGTTTTTTGACTTTGCCGATGCCTTCAGCAAACGCCGTGCTGGAAATGATAAAAAACAGTGACGCAATTGCAGAATAATGAATTAGGTTTAACATTTTCAACTCCACTTTTTAAATATGTTAGTGAGTATTAAGTTATATGGAATATCCGTTATAGATATGGATACTTGCCTTGCTATAGCATCGCTTTCAGGTAACTTGAGCCTACGTTCATGCAGTCAAATGCATGCAATCCCAGTTCCTGGGCAAGATCGACCGAGACGTCTATTCCCCGGCAGCTGTTACCGCGTTCATCAAGACGTGGTGAATAGGTCGCCACGCCGAGCTGACGGTTAACTACTGCCATCACGCCGCCGCTTACCCCGCTCTTGGCTGGCACGCCGACCTTATATGCCCATTGCCCGGAGTAGTCGTACATGCCGCAGGTCAGCATGATGGAGAGCATGTCTTTCACGCGGTCAATATCAAATACGTCTTCGCCCGTAACCGGGTTTTTACCCAGATTTGATAGCGTAGCGCCCATGATTGCGAGGTCGCGGCTATTCACCAGAATTGAGCATTGCTTGAAATACAGATCCAACGCCGGCTCTACTTTTTCGCCTATCATTCCAAAATTCAGCAACAAATGTGCAATGGCACGATTTCTGTGCCCGGTCCTTGATTCAGACTGATACACATCTTCATCTACTGAGAGTTCTCGCCCCGCAGCAGCACTGAATCGCGCCAGCATCTGCTCCAGTGCTTCATCTCCGTAATGCTCATACAATAAGGCGCTAACGGTGATTGCGCCTGCATTGATCATAGGGTTAAACGGGCGATTGCTGCCTTTTTCCAGTTCAATCGAGTTGAATGCATCACCGCTAGGTTCAACGCCCACGTGGCGTGAAATCTTCTCTTGACCATGTGCCTCAAGCGCCATGCCAAACGTGAATGGTTTTGAGATGGATTGAATCGTGAAAAGGCGGTCAGAATCTCCTGCTTCGAAGGTACGGCCATCTGATGTTGCTATACAAATCCCGAAATCTTCGGGATCAGCCTTGCCTAACTCCGGTATATAAGTAGCCACCTCTCCATCGTCGCGAGAGGAGTATTTTTTGTGTAATCCGTCAACCAGTTCCTGAAGCCAGAGCTTTTCCATAATTGAAATCTCGTTAGGTATGCCAGCCTGAGACGCAGCCGGTAACACCACTTGTTAAAAGGGTTTTAGGTAATATCCGTACCCCGGTAGCACGGATAGTTTTTAATTGTTATGCAAGTCTCATGCCATTGATTTTTATAGCTTAGTCAGCGGGAGGTTATATGCCTGCCAGATGAAGCACAGTAAGGATTTAAGCAGCGTAGTTGTGATTGTTTGTATGAAGAAATGTGAATTTTTGTGGATATTTTTTGAATAAATTGGAGAAGTCAATGCCCCTTATGGGTGCTTGATTGGAATTAATGCTTTGAAAAGGTGCATTTTACTGTACGCAATGACGGAGCCGTTATAAGCCATGCGACTGTAGCCCCGGAAGAATATTCACAAATGATCAAGCAATACCTGCCCCTGCTGGCAATTAGCTTTGCACTAATTAAATCAATACCAGCAAAAATAGCGTGGCATGAACATTGCATTTGTATTGTGATTGAAATTGCAGTCAGTTTTTTAAAGTGCAGTTAGTGATTAAGTAATAAAAAGCCAATCAACCATGAGTTATTGCTTATTACGCCATGCTAGCAAAAAAAATATTTTCAAAAATCTTACATTCTGTCCGCAGCTGGCCGGCAGTTTCGGGGTTGCTACTGCTGGTAACACTTCATCTTTTTGGCACGATTCCTTATCAGGAGACGCTGCGCACTTTCTCTTTTGACCTCTACCAGATGGCATTCCCGCGCGAGCGGGTCTCTGCCCCGGTAATGATTGTCGATATTGATGAAGAAAGCCTGAAAAAATACGGACAGTGGCCGTGGCCTAGAAGTCTTGTTGCCCAGCTGTTGTCGCGCGTGCTGGAAATGGATCCTGCCGCAGTTGCGTTCGATATCATCATGCCAGAGCCTGACCGGACTTCACCATGCCAGATTACCAAGTACATGCCTGGCATCGATCAGGCACTGGTAGCTAAGGTTTGCGCGCTTCCAGGTAATGATGCACTGCTGGCAAAGGAGATCAGCAAAGGCAATGTGGTGCTCGGCGTCGCAGGCATAGATCAGGGTTCGCAGCATGAAGTCAGGGCGCCGCCAATGCAGTCGATCGGGCCTGATCCCAAGAATATGATGCGGCATTTCAACTCGGCATTAAGCAATGTAGAGGAATTGGATGCGGCTGCAAACGGTCATGCAATTCTCAGTGCAGATGTTGTGCGCGGCGTTGTGCGCAAAATACCTTTGACGGCATCTGTAGGCAATACGGTATTACCCGCGCTTTCGCTTGAAATGCTGCGCCTTGCAAGCGGCAATCCAAGCTTTATAGTCAAAAGCTCTGATAAAGGTATCGAGAGTGTTGGCGTTAAGGATTTATCTATACCTACGCAGGCTGATGGCTCGATCTGGGTGCATTTCAGCCCGCATGACCCAACCAGATTCATTTCAGCTGCATTGATACTTGAAGGTAAGCTGGACGCAGAGCTTATCAATAGAAAGCTGGTATTGATCGGCTTTTCAGGGCTTGGCCTGGTGGATTTTCCAAGTACTGCACTGGGCGAGCGCGTGCCGGGCGTGGAAATTCATGCCCAGATACTGGAGTCTATTTTTGACGGTACTACCCTGCAACGCCCAAGGTGGGCACTGTGGGTCGAGGCTGGTTTAATGGTGGCGCTTGGCCTGCTGGTAGCGCTGGTCTTTCCGCACATGAAGGCTGCACTGCATGTGGTGATTCTGCTGGCGGTTACCGCAGCCCTCATCGCGGGTGGATTGTTGATATTCAGGCAATATCATTTGCTGGTGGATGTCGCTTCACCAACTTTGTTATTTATTGTTATGTATGGTGCAACGCTAACTGACTCGCTGATACGTGAAGAAATCCAGCTTAAAGCGCTGGAAGATGATCTCCGCAAGCAAAGAGAGCAGGCCGCAAAAGCGCAAGGTGAAATGGAGGCCGCCATGCGCTTTCAGATGGGGATTCTGCCGAATGCGTCTTTGACTTTCAGGAATGAGCATCGGGTAGACATCGCAGCCAAAATCGAACCTGCAAAGATGGTGGGTGGCGATCTTTACGACTGCTTCATGCTGGACGAACATCGCCTGTTCTTTTCAGTAGGAGATGTCTGCGGCAAAGGCATCCCGGCCAGTCTTTTTATGGTCATCAGTAAAACGTTGTGCAAAAGCGTGGCAATGCAGGATGATATGCAGCAGATGGATGTGGGTGACCTTGTACGCAAGGCCAACCTTGAAATATCGCGCGATAACTCCGAAATGCTGTTTGTAACCGCGTTTATCGGCATTCTTGACCTCAGGACTGGTGTGCTGAATTACTGCAACGCCGGCCATGAGAAACCCCTGCTGGCAGCTGCTGGCTGCCACCCCAAGGAATTGAGCGGCCTTAGTGGCCCGCCGATCAGCACATGGGAAGATTTTGAGTATAAGACGCACAGTTACCGCTTATCTTCACAAGAGTTTTTATGCATTTTTACTGATGGCGCTACCGAGGCGTTCAATTTGCAGCAGGAGGAGTTTGGCAGGACGCGCCTGATTGATTTGCTTTCAAATATTGAAATAGAAACCAATGCAGACAGCATTATAAAAAACACGTTTTCATTCATACACAATTTTGTATCAGGCGCTGACCCGTCAGATGATTTAACCATGATGGTAATCAAATGGAAGTCGTAAAAGAAGCAGTATTCGATACAGTGCAGGTACGCAACAAAATTTACAAGGAGCTATGACCATGAATATAACTGAAGAGCAATTGATAAACGATGTTACAAAAATTAATCTGTCCGGACGTATGGATATCGAGGGTGTCAGCCATATTGAAACACAGTTCGCAGACATGACTGCTGCGCCGCGTAAAGGCATTATTGTGGATATGTCTGACGTGCCTTACATGTCTTCCATAGGCATTCGCGCTTTGCTGATTAATGCCAAGGCCGTTAGTAAAAGGGGTGGAAAATTCATCTTGCTAAACCCGGAACAGAATGTTAAAAATGTTTTGGAAACGTCAGGCATCGATCAGATTATCCCGATTTACAGTGATTTAAATGAAGCGATAGCCAAAGTCAGCTCTTAAACGCCCGTCGGTTAAATTTATTGATTGGATGATACGTTGATAAAAAATAACGCAACATTCCGGTTGGTTATCCGTAACCAATTTGCCGAATTGCGGCCAATGAGTGCCTGGCTTTCTGAAAACATTAAAGCCATGGGCGGGTCAGATGAGAATATTTTTAATTTTGACCTGTGTGCCAATGAAGCGGTGACAAATATTATCAGCTACGGATATACAGATCAGGGCGAGCATGAAATCATTCTGGATATTGCCGTTTCAGGCGATGTACTGTGTCTATCGATAGAAGACGATGGTGCACCGTTTAATCCTCTGGAGAAACCGGAGCATATATCACCGCATAATCTGGAAGAAGCCCAGATTGGCGGGCTTGGTGTTGACCTGATTTTAAAGATTATGAAGAAATGTCACTACACCAGAATCAACGGGAAAAATATATTCAAAATGTGTGCTTGAAATAGGTATTGATTCAGCTGGAGTCTGGGTTGCTGGTTTTTGGGTTAGTAACGAAGTAATTTTACATAGCCTTGTTATAAATGGGGTTAAAAATATGTAAAGATTTAGTAAAAAAGCTTTTTAATCATACAATTAGCGCGTAAAATGCGCGGTCTTTTATAGTTTATCGAATCACACCTTGGAACAATACTCAACAATGCTGGCTAAGCCCATTCAAAGCTATCGTCCTTACTGGGCGAAGCGCTTTGGGCCTGCGCCTGTTTTGCCTATGTCGCGCGCCGAGATGGACGCACTGGGTTGGGATAGCTGCGACATTATTCTGGTATCCGGTGATGCGTATATTGACCACCCGAGTTTTGGTGTAGCACTGATTGGCCGTCTGCTGGAAGCGCAGGGCTTTCGCGTAGGGATCATTGCGCAGCCTGATTGGCAGAATGCCAGTGCATTCAAGGTGTTGGGTAAGCCTAACCTGTATTTTGGCGTCACAGCCGGCAATATGGATAGCATGGTAAATCGCTACACTGCCGATAGAAAAATCCGCAGTGATGATGCTTATACGCCGGATGCTGCCGCCAATAAACGCCCGGATCGTGCCGTGCTGGTATACAGCCAGCGCTGCCGCGAAGCTTATTCTGATGTGCCGTTGGTGATTGGCAGCATTGAGGCCAGTCTGCGCCGTATTGCGCATTATGATTACTGGTCTGATAAAGTGCGCCGCAGCATTCTCGTAGATTCCAAAGCCGATATTCTGCTGTACGGCAATGCCGAGCGTGCGTTGGTTGAATTGACACACCGCATTGCCAAAGGTGAAAAAATCGCTGATATTCAGGATATCCGCGGCACAGCTTTTCTGCGTAAACGTATTCCGGACGGCTGGAGCGAGATTGAGAGCACCAAGCTGGATCGCCCGGGTGCGGTAGAAAAACACGTTGACCCATACGAGATGAAAATGGGTAAAGCCGATGCCAGTTGTGCAACGGACGATAGCAAAGCTAAAACAGATTTACCTGACGGCGCTAAAGCGATTGAAATCGTACGCAAGCCCAAAGCGGACAGAACCAAGCAAGTTGTGCGTTTACCTTCATATGAAGAAGTAGCGGGTGACCCTGTTATGTATGCACATGCATCACGCGTACTGCATCTGGAGGCAAACCCCGGCAATGCGCGCGCACTGGTACAGCGCCATGCCGACCGTGAAGTTTGGCTGAACCCGCCGCCGATTCCGTTGACTACAAAAGAAATGGATTATGTGTACGACATGCCGTATGCACGTAAGCCGCATCCTGCGTATAAAGATGCCAAAATCCCGGCATGGGAGATGATCCGTTTCAGCGTGAATATCATGCGCGGCTGTTTTGGCGGCTGTACTTTCTGCAGCATTACCGAACATGAAGGCCGCATTATTCAAAGTCGCTCTGAAGGTTCGATACTGAAAGAAATTGAAGAAATCCGCGATAAGGTAGATGGCTTTACCGGTGTTATTTCTGACCTTGGTGGCCCGACCGCCAATATGTACCGCATTGCTTGCAAGAGCGAGACCATAGAAAAGAACTGCCGCAAGCTGAGCTGCGTGTATCCGGGCATCTGTGAAAACCTACAAACCGACCATAGCGCATTGATCCAGCTTTACCGCAAGGCGCGCGCGATTAAAGGTGTGAAGAAGATCCTGATTGGTAGCGGTGTGCGCTATGACCTCGCGGTGAAATCACCGGAGTATGTTAAAGAACTGGTGCAGCACCACGTAGGCGGTTACCTGAAAATTGCCCCAGAGCACAGTGAAGAAAACGTACTGAGCAAGATGATGAAGCCGGGCATGGATGCTTATGACGAGTTTAAAGCCATGTTCGAGAAATTCAGTGCCGAGGCTGGCAAGAAGCAATATCTGATTCCTTACTTTATCGCGGCGCACCCGGGCACCACGGATGACGACATGCTGAATCTGGCGTTATGGCTCAAAAAGTACGACTTCAAGCTGGACCAGGTGCAGACGTTTACGCCTACGCCGATGGCGATGGCAACCGCCATGTACCATTCCGGTAAGAACCCGTTACGTAAAGTCACTGCGGGTTCCGATACTGTGCCGATTCCTAAAGCCGGTAATGTCCGCAAGTTACACAAGGCGTTTATCCGCTACCATGACCCAAACAACTGGCCTATGCTGCGCGAGGCTTTAATCCGCATGGGTCGCCCTGATCTGATCGGTAGCAGCAAGCAATGCCTGATCCCTGCATGGCAGCCACTATCAAGCAAACCGGTGACGACGGTGCGCGGTGAACAGCTGGAACGCACGGTTAGGCCAAGACGTACCGTAGAGAAAAAACGCAAGTACTCGTAAACTTTTCTTGTGTGCTTAAGGTCTTGAAAAGGGTAAGGTTTGTTTCTGCTGAAATAAACCGCAGACTTTTAAGGCTTTCTATGATTTTTAATCTAAAAAATACGGTAAAAAGGCTAGTGCTATTGAGTCTTTTTGCCGCATTCAGCTCTTTACTAAGTATAAGCGCCTGGGCAGCCCCCGGCATGTTCTGGAAAGCAGAATCAGCTTCTGCCAATACCATCTACCTGTTTGGTACTATTCACACTGACGATAACCGTGTGACGGATTTTTCACCTGCGGTGATCGGTGCGATTAAATCTTCTGACGCATTTATGATGGAAACACTCGCGCCCAAGGATCCCTCGGTATTGATGATGCCGGCCGGCAGTCTTAAAGACATGCTGACCGAAGCGGAGCTCGAGAAAGTATACGAGCTGACCGAATTCCATATGATGCACCGCAATGCGGCTTTGCGCATGAAACCCTGGCTACTGGCGGCAATATTCGATGTGCCACGACCTATTACGCCTTTTGCCCAAGATAACCTGCTGATGGCGCAGGCTGAAGATTTCGGCAAGGAAATCATTGGTATTGAAAGTACAGCCGAACATTTTGGCGTAATGGATGGCATCAGCCAGGATGAACAGATAACGATGTTGCGCGAGGTATTGAAGCGAACGCCTGAGGCTAAAGAACGTGATTATGAAAGGCTGGTTCAGGCTTACCTGAAAGGCGATAGCGATAAACTTGCACTGTTAAACGCTGAAATTACCGGTAAAAGCATGCAGAAAGATTTGTGGGAGCGCATGCGTGTCAAGCTGCTGGATGAGCGGAACGCGTTGATGGCCGGGCGCATAGTAGAAGCAGCTAAGACTAAAAAACTATTTGTAGCTGTCGGCGCATCGCATTTGGCAGGTCAGGCTGGACTGATTGTCATGCTTAAAAAGGCAGGATTTAAGTTAAGCCCGGTCAAATAAAAGTTTGCTTTAAAAAGACTGCTTACTCGTGACGCCTGAATTCCCAAGGCGGTATAGGATCACTATGTGACCACAATCCCAAGTGACGTCTTTCCGCTTCTGCCTCAGCATCCACATAATCAGCTTGATCTTGTGAATACGGGTCATCCATGAAATGCTTGAAAACCCATGCCATGCCGCGTTTAACCTGCTCCAGATTTACATCAACTTTTTTTAGCAATACTTTACCAACTACGCGTTTGTGGTAGTCACGTTTTATCCAGTTCACGGTGACTTCTTTACCGTTAATCAAATCAGAAAGTGATTTTTTTGATTCGAAGCCGAAAGGCTGCTGCTTTTCTGGCGCATCAATACCAGACAGCCTGACTTTAAGCTCTGTATTGGTTGCATCCATAATCGTGATGCTGTCACCTGAAGACACATCAACTACGCGCCCAGTAAGTTCATCAGCGTTCGCGTAAATTGAAAATAGCAGTAACAAGCTTGAAAATAAAAGCTTTATCATGTGGTTGGGCGTTGGAAAATAGTTATTTAAAATCAAGTTAATGCCTAATTAATGCCTTACGTGGCGACCGGCTTCATAATCTACAATATCAGCAGACTGCGTTACATAGATCAGTTTATCAGTTGCAAATCCCAGTTCTTTGGCTTTCGCAATCAAGTGCTGTTTGATCGGGTAAGGCAACTGCGGTGTACGCGATAATATCCAGAAGTAGGATTTATCAGGCCCGCACAGCATGACATAGTTGTAATAGGGTTTGTCGAGCTCAATAATGTTGTAGGCACCGTAAAATGGGCCGAAGAAAGACACTTTGAGCTTACCGGTATAGCTGCCGTCTGCGTGTTTTGGGTCAACAAAATAAGCTTTGCCTTCAGCTTCTTTCCATTTTTTTGTTTCAGGATTAAAACCGCGGTTAATGACCTTGATACCGCCGTCTTCGCGCAGCGAATAGCTTGCAGTCACATTAACCAGGCCACGCTCAAAACTATGGTCAAGCCGTGCAATCTCATACCATGTGCCAAGGTACTGATTAGCATCTACCCCATCTACTATCTTCACATTGTCGGGTACACCCATGCAGGATGTGAGTAGTAAGGCTGCACACGCAAGAAAAGGGGTCAACACTGTGTTTCGCAAAGTCATGATGGTTAAATTACCTTGAATGAATTCTTTATTGATTTCAGAAATGTGACTTTACTTTAACTGCGCTAGTTCTCAATTGGCTTGAGATTATTTAAATCAGTCTCAGATAACCAGCGCCATTCACCCACTTTCAGGTCATCCGGCAGTTTGAGTCGCCCGATCTGAATGCGCTTCAAACCTTCAACACGGTTGCTGATTGCAGCTACCATGCGTTTTACCTGATGGTACTTGCCTTCAGCCAATGTCATATGGATCACATGATCACTGACTCTTTCACAGGAAAGTGCTGCAATCGGTGCATCTTCATCAATCAGTTGCACACCTTTGAGAATATGTGCAATCTGCTCATCGCTCACCGGATGTTTGCAGGTAGCTTCGTATATTTTTGGCACCTTCCATTTTGGCGAGCTCATCTTGTGAATGAACTGGCCGTCATCTGAAATCAGAATTAACCCGGTAGTATCTTCATCAAGCCTGCCGATGCACTGTACGCCGCGTTCAACCAGCGGGTGCGGCAACAGGCTGTAGATGGTAGGGTGGTGCTGGGTTTTGTGCGAGCATTCGTAATTAGACGGTTTATGCAGCATCAGGTACGATTTTTCATGATAAACCCATGGTTCACCTTTAACTGTGTAACTCAGGTTTTCTGTATCGAATATTGCGTCAGGATCATCACAAAGCTCGCCATTGACGGTGATTTCTTCATTGACGATGAAAATACGGCACAGCTTGCGTGAGCCAAAGCCTTGATTGTGCAGAATGCGTTCTATAGAAAGTTTTTTAGCCATAACAGTATTATAGCTGCCCCAACAAAAACGCCCACATAATGCGGGCGTTTTTTCTCTAAAGTATTCGTATGAAAATCATGTCAGATGCTATTTTAGTCATCTGCTATCAGGTTATATACCAAAGCACCAATAATGCCGCCGAAAATCGGCGCCAGCCAGAATAGCCACAATTGATCGATATAAGCACCGCCCGCGAACAAGGCCTGACTTGTGCTGCGAGCTGGGTTTACTGAGGTGTTGGTCACTGGAATGCTGATCATATGTATCAGTGCAAGCGTCAAACCAATCGCAAGCGGAGCGAGGCCGGCGGGTGCGCGTTTGTCAGTTGCACCCATGATAATGAAAAGAAATACTGCCGTCATTACAACTTCAGTGACCAGAGCAGCTTGAAATGAGTATTGGTGCGGTGATAACTCGCCATAGCCATTTGCCGCAAAGCCGCCGACGGTAAAACCTGCCTGACCACTGGCAATGACGTAAATGACCGTAGCGGCCAGAATCGCGCCAAGCACTTGTGCTAAGACATAAAACGGCAGGTCTTTTGCACTAAAGCGACCCCCCATCACCAGACCAACTGAAACTGCAGGGTTTAAGTGACAACCTGAAATGTGGCCAATCGCATAGGCCATGGTGACCACGGTTAAACCGAAGGCAAGAGATACGCCTAGGTATCCCAAGCCTAAGTCAGGAATGCCGGCAGCTAATACTGCACTGCCGCAACCGCCTAGCACCAACCAGAAAGTACCGATTAATTCAGCTAACGAACGTTTTGTTAACGACATAATACACCTCCGAAATTATTAAAATTTTGATAAAGGCCAAAGTCTGCTACAGCGGTAATTTACTGCAATCTGGTTACGCTCACAAGCCAAGTTCGGTTAAACTAGCCCTTTTAGTATCTAAACAATAGCTATATGTCTTTTAAACACATTACCTCGCGTGACAACCCGATTTTCAAGCAGCTCAAGAAATTTTCTGATAACGCTCGGGAGCGGCGCAGTGAAGGTAAAACCCTGCTCGATGGTGTGCATCTCATTGAGTCTTACATGGCGACATTCGGTTTGCCGGATGTAGTCATTATTCCTGAAGGTAAAAGTACGGTAGAAGCCACTGGCCTGATTCAGGAGCTGGTCGATGTTTCTACTGTGATGCTGCCAACGCTGATGTTTGCAGAGTTGACACCGGTTGTCAGTGCTACGGGCATACTGGCGCTGGTCAAAATTCCGCAATTGCCTGTACCTGAAGCGCCGGAATTTGTGCTGATGCTGGAAGATATTCAGGCCCCGGGAAATCTCGGTAGCATGCTGCGTACTGCAGTAGCGGCGGGTGTGCAGGTGGCTTATTTAAGCACCAGCTGTACCGATGCCTGGTCACCTAAGGCATTGCGCGGCGGGCAGGGCGCGCAGTTTGTGCTGCCGATAGTTGAACGTGCTGATTTGATTGCGGAACTGCACGGTTTTAATGGCAATAGCTATGCCACTACCATGTCAGGTGAGTCTGTATATGCGCAGGATTTAAGCCAGCCTACGGCTTTTGTCATCGGTAATGAAGGCGCGGGTCTGCGTAAGCAGACTGTTGCGGCGGCTACTAAACCGATTACCATTCCGATGGCAGCAGCTTCAGTCGAATCACTTAATGCAGGTGCAGCGGCAGCCGTTTGCTTATTCGAACGCATGCGTCAAACCCTGTAAACTCAACTGTATGCTGAAAGCACAAACTGCCAATATGCACTGTCGATCAAAACCACATGGCCGCTTAGTGAATAAAAGCATGTCTGGATTTACGGCGATAGAAATGATGGTTGTCATCGCGATTTTCGCTATTTTAGCAACCATGGCCATACCATCGAACATGGCGCGCATAGTCAGAGAGCAGATTGTGGCAGCAATACCGCTGGCGGATATTGCAAAAACACCTATTGCTGACAGCTGGAAGCTGGAAAAAACCTTACTTGCTGATAACGAGTCAGCTGGTTTGCCTCAGCATAATAAGATTGTGAATAATTACGTCAGTGCTGTGCTGGTAGAAAATGGCGCAATCCATATGACGTTTGGCAACAAAGCGCACAATGTGATTAAAGGTAAAACTCTATCGATGCGCCCAGCAGTGATAGAAGAATCCCAAGTCGTTCCGGTGACCTGGATTTGCGGTAACGCCAAAGCGCCGGAGCAGATGACAGTGATGGGTGTTAATAAAACAGACGTTGCGCCGGAATATTTGCCTTACATCTGCAAATAGAACGTTTAATGTATTTCTTTGCTGCCTTGCGCAGCAACATCGCTCACCATTAATTGTGCAGCATCCACTTTGTCAAACTGGTAGTGTGTATTGCAGAAATCACAGTTGACCTCAATTTTGCCTTGTTCTTCAAGGATACTGCTGATTTCTTCATTACCCAGCATACGCAGCATATTAGCGACACTGGTTCTGGTGCAACTGCAAAAGAACTTGGTGTTACTTGCTTCAAACAGCCTTACGTCTTCTTCATGAAATAAGCGGTGCAGCAGCGTCTCGCTATCTAAATTAAGCAGCTCTTCATTGGTAATAGTATCTGCAAGATGGCCAACCCGGTTCCAGGCATCGACGTCGTGTTCAGCTGATTCTTCGCTCTTGCTGACCTGATTCATGATGTCTGGTAGTTTTTGTAACAGCATGCCCGCAGCTGATTTACCATCACTTGCCAGCCATATTTTGGTATCAATCTGCTCTGAGCGCAGCATGTAGTTTTCAAGAATTGTACTGATATCGTCACCTTCAATCGGTACAATACCCTGATAAGTCTGCCCACCGTCTTTTGGATCCAGCGTGATTACAAACTGGCCGTGCTCGATTAAATCAAACAGGTTTTGATCATCACTGATTTCACCGTTCCATTTTGCAGTGGCACGAATTCCAAAGTCAGAGGTGCATTCTACAACCAGCAGTTTCAGCGCGCCTTTGCTTTGAATCTGCAGCACCAAAGAACCATTCATTTTCAGTGTAGCGGTGAGCAGGGCGCTTGCGGCCATTAACTCACCCAGAGCCTGTTTTAAGCCTGCTGGAAGATTTTGTTTATTTAACGCAAGCTGAAATGTATTGGTCAGATTAACAATATTGCCGCGTACTGGGGTGTTTTCAAATAGAAAACGATTGAGTGTGTCATTAACTTTATCCATGGCGTAATTTTAACATAGTGCGCATTTTTAAATGGATGCGGCGCTTTATAATCTGCGTTCAAATAAAAAAAGCCCCGGCAAAATTGCCGAGGCTAAGGAGATGGTTGTTAACGAAAAGTTTAGAAGTTATAAATCAGCGTTGCACGACCCGTGAGTGGAGCTCCCGGTACGATGTTGTTATTGTTATGCGCACTTAAGGCATACTCTTTGTTTGTCAGGTTTTCTAAATTAACCTGCAAGCGCAAGTTTTTGCTGAATTTCCCATAAATGGCTGCATCGACACGAGTGTAGCCTGGTAAGACAGTGCCTTGTGAGGCGGTAGGTGTAGTTGCATACATCTCTGACCTGCTTACAACACCAAGCGCAGCACCCCAAGTCTCATTGAAGTCATAGCGGTTCCAGACTGAGAAAGTGTGTGAAGGTGTTTGGCCAAGTTCAGCACCCTTTAATATTCTTGAATTTGATGAATTCAAACCTTGTTGCTTGGTTATCTCTCCATCCTGGTATGCATAGCCGCCAAATATGCTCCATTTGTCAGTTAGCTTACCTGTTAAACCTAATTCAACACCATGTGTTTTTTGCCCATCAACTAAGGTATTTATGCCTGATTCTGGACTTTGAATTAATACATTTTGGCGTTCTAATTTATATATTGCTGCAGTTACTGACAACTCAGGCATTACATCAAATTTTGCACCAATTTCATGGTTGATAAATTTTTCTGGACTGAGACCGGCATTGGCTTGTGAGAGGTCTGTTATTTGATCACCAGCACGCGGTGCATAAGTTTGACTGTAGCTTGCATACAGCGAAAGATTATCAACAGGTTTAAAAATCAGTCCTGCACGTGGAGAAACTTTATTGTCGGTGCTATTGAATTTACTAATCGTATTTGAGGTTGCGGTTGGTAAATTGGTATAGTCCACTGCGAATTTGTCATGTCTTAAGCCCAATACCAACTCCCATTTTGGCGATAGGATAATTTGGTCTTGCACGTAGAATGACGTGATAGTAGCTTCACTTTTTCTATTTCTTGATAATTTGTTAAATGAAGGCGATCCTATGTAGTTAGGACTTTCTGCATTAACACTACCTAATGACTCGCTTGCTGGGGCGGTTGGTACTGCACGATAGTTGTCAGTATCTTGCCGGCCTAGTTCCATCCCCGCTAATAGTCGATGCTCAAATCCTCCTGCTTTTAGGTCATAAGTAATATCAGTTTGGTTAAACAGATTTTGGCGTTGCGTGTCATCTAGATAGCCACCAATGCTAACTTTGTTGCTGCTATTGACAGAAGATGATGCAAAAACATTTTGATAATATTTGTCATAATCCGCATAGCGAGTACGGTTGCGTACTGTGATGCCGTTATCAAAAGCATGTTCAATCATTGCATTGAAAGCCTTGGTTTCCGTTTCATTCGGACTTAAACGCGCGTTGCCAAAAAATGTGCTGTGATCGCCAATATCATAAGGACGATTTTTGAAGCCGCTGCCAATTGATGGCATGCCGCGGTCACCAATTCGCTTGTCTTTGAAATATTCCGCACTTAATACAATTTTGGTGTTATCAGTCGGCTTAATTGTCAGAGTAGGCGTAATGCCATAGCGTTCCAGATTGACCCCATCACGGTAGCTGTCAGCATCTTCGTAGACTGCGTTCAGGCGAAATGCCGCAACATCGTTAATACCGTTTCCAATATCGATAGTTGCGCGTTTTTGGTCATAAGCGCCATAGGTAACAGACAGTTCACGTACCGGATCCCAGCCAGCTTCTTTGCTCACACGATTAATTACACCGCCAGAACCGCCACGGCCAAATATCATCGCATTTGAGCCTCTTAACACTTCGATTCGATCGGTATTGTACAAGTCGCGGTAAGTTTGAACATCGTCACGCACGCCATCCAGATAAAAGTCACCTGTATTCACGCCTGCGCCGCGAAAGTTTAAGGCGTCGCGGTTTCCTTCACCTTGTGATGCAGTAACCCCTGGCACATAGCGAACAGCATCGCTAATGCTTTGAATGGACTGGTCCTTAATGACATCCTGCGTGACTACAGTTACTGATTGTGGCGTGTCTTTTAAATCAGTATCAGTTTTAGTGGCAGAGCGGCTGCTTTTTGCGTTGTAGCCCTTTACAGGTTTTGTATCGCTCTCAGCTTTGCCAACAACCTCAACTTCTTTCAGTTCGATTGCGCTACTGCCTTGTGCTTCGGCATAAGCCGTGGTGTGCGCAGCGCCAGCCGACAAGCCAAGCCCCAGAATTGCAAGATGTATCGCTGATTTTAATTTTGAGTTTTGATGAGGAAATGCCGATTCGCTTTGATGTAACGATGATTTAACAGAAGCCTTTTTCATAACCAGTCCTGATGCTTGATATTTATATTTCATAATGATAATGCAAATGAGAACGGTTATCAAATACAACTTAAGTAGTATGGCGGGAGGTTACGATAAGAAGTACTTGTGAATCATCAACATGAGTGTGGATCCATTCTTGATGAACTGGGCTTAAGCCGTTTCAGGTTGCAACAAGATTAAGTGTTTTCAATGCAGGGACTTTGGAAAGCCGCCAATTATTGAATGCCCATTGCCAGATGGCGTTTTTATCTTCATCTATTAAAGCTGCCGGCGGTGATTGGCCAAGAAAATCCAATGCCTGAATTAAGTGCAGTGAAGTCTTTGATGTATCCAGAGGTGAGGCGAGTGTCTGTTTGCTGAGTTTTTCACCAGCAGAATTGCTTACAACAGGAATATGCGCATATTTCGGTTGCAAGTAACGCAATTGTTTTTGAAGATAAATCTGCCTTGGCGTGGAATCCAGCAGGTCAGCCCCACGCACTATGTTTGTAACACCTTGCGCTGCATCATCTACTACTACCGCCAACTGGTAGGCGAACAAACCATCCGCTCGCTTTAAAATAAAATCACCAATATCAGCATTCAAGGTTTGGCTGATTTTCCCCTGCACTGCATCTTCAAAGCTGATTTTGCTGGCATCGGTTTTAATGCGCCAGGCTGCTGCAGCGTGGGGCTTGATCGGCTGATATAAACAGGTTCCTGGGTAAATCACACCTTCAATGCCGATATGTGTGCTGGAGTCAGCGATCTCTTTGCGGGTGCAGGTGCAGGGGTAAATCAGCTGCCTGGCTTTTAATGATTCAAGTGCATCGTTATAAAAACTGTCGCGCTGGCTTTGATACAGCACAGACCCATCCCACTCAAAGCCAAAGTTTTCCAGCTGATGCAGAATCGTATCCGCAGCGCCTTTGACTGTGCGCGGTCTATCCAGGTCTTCCATGCGTAGCAGCCATTTGCCATGGTTCTTTTTGGCATCGCAATAGCTGGCAACAGCGGCAACCAATGAGCCAATATGCAATGGTCCGGTAGGTGAGGGAGCAAAGCGGCCGATATACATCTAGCAGAACATTAATTGACTGGTTGTAAATACGGTGGAATATGCCAGGAACCAAGATGGTTTCCTAGTAGCATCAGATGGCAATGCAGGCGGTCATCGCCGCTGGCACTGACGTCAAATTCATAAGTGCGCAGCAGTTGCACATGACCTTTATGATTTCTGCCTAGCCAGATACGGCTACAGACGACAGACTCATCCAGTAGCTGCAGGCTGAATCTTGAAGCGAGTTCGCGACCCAGCAGAATTGCGCGTTCGCGCTTGTCGAGGCTATCAATCCAAAACCATGCAAGTGCAAGCAATATCACTATTAATGCTATTTCCATAAACAACCTTAGAATTTCTATTTTATTTAAATTGTAATATTTTAATTCTACCTAGTTGGTGGCAGATTGCAGGTAAATTTTTAAAAAGATAAGTATGAAATTTAGCTGGGTTTTATTTTTTAATTGTTCACTTACGTGTTGTATATAAAACTAGCACGTAGTTTTTATATATAATACGATAAGAAAAATAAATGGCTGTTGTCAAAAGCTGATAATGCAATACATATAATAAATAAATTTCTATAATAAATTGCAAGTGCAAACCAATATCAGTTCTGATAAGACTTTCTTGGTTTTCTAATCGAAATAATAATCAATGAATATGAACCGTGAAAAAGAAGCAATTAATGCTTATTTGAAATTGCTGCAGTCCAAAGGCGCAAGTAGTTCTCTATTGCATAAGCGTTCTGTGTTTCTAGACAGGCTTAGTGCGGGCTTGGGTAGTTTAGCGCTAGATGGTGCTGAATATCGAGTTGCAATTGAAAATATCATGGAGACGATCCCTGCAGAAAACTGGCATGAGAATCTTACCGCTGCGCGTGAGTTTTATCCGTTCTGGCTCAAAGATATCAAGGCGATAGCTGCACTTAATAAAAACCCTGGTTTTGAGGTGCCTCCTGTTGATTGGAAGCCTGACCTGGTTTCGCTCAAAGCATTAACAGATAGTCTGGAAACCGAAAAGTTTGATACATCTGAAACCTGGCCGTTAAAGGCTTATTCGCAGGCATTGCGTCACGAAGGTGCAGAGCAGTCCTTGGTTGATACGCGTGTCAAGCTTGCAAAAATAATACTCATACGCTTAAGAACTGCCCCGCAAAAAAGCGGTGTTATGTATAGAACCGCAGTTGATCTTACTTTGCCCTTATTTACCATCAAACAAAATAGAAGGTTGTTTTTGGTAGTGGTCAGGGAGTTTTTTCACTTCTGGTCCGGCAACCCCGATGCTGCCAGCATGGTGCTTAAAGATGGTTCCGGCAGTATCTTGCTTTAAATAGTCAAAAGCCTGTTCAAGCTTAATTCCAGCGCTCTACATCAGCACCATCCTGTCAGCTGACGACTTATCTGCATCTGATTGCTAGTCAGAAATACAAATCAGCTTGCACAAAAAAAGTGCATGCTAGCTGGCAGCGCACTTTCTCGGTGCATGATTGTGTATCATTTTGTATCAATTCCTATATAAAACAAAAGTTTATATTTTGGCTTAATATTTGCTTATATTCATGCGCTTAGTTTATACAGGTGATATGAAATGGAAGCATTAATAACAGCAAATGATGTTCTTTTTGTATTGCTAGGCGCCATTATGGTGCTAGCAATGCATGCCGGCTTTGCCTTTTTAGAGGTCGGTACCGTCCGCAAAAAAAACCAGACCAATGCCTTGGTTAAAATCATGGTGGACTTTTCAGTATCGACGATTGCTTATTTTTTTATTGGCTACAGTATTGCGCATGGCATCAGCTTTTTTAGCGGTGCCGAGGTGTTGGCCGATAAAAACGGTATTGAATTAGTTAAGTTTTTCTTTTTACTTACTTTTGCAGCGGCTATTCCTGCGATTATTTCAGGCGGTATCGCTGAGCGCGCAAAATTCAACCCGCAAATGGCTGCAACCTTTTTACTGGTCGGTTTTGTATATCCGTTCTTCGAGGGTATAGCATGGAGCGGCCATTATGGATTGCAAGATTGGCTGAAGCTCACTTTCGGTGCGCCATTCAGGGACTTTGCCGGTTCAGTGGTTGTACACGCGATGGGCGGCTGGATAGCTGTGGTTGCAGTTGTGCTGCTAGGTGCGCGACATGGTCGCTATAGTAAGGATGGCCGTTTACATGCCTATCCACCTTCAAATATTCCGTTTCTGGCTTTAGGCGCATGGATACTGACCGTGGGCTGGTTTGGATTTAACGTCATGTCAGCACAGTCTATTCAGGGGATTTCAGGCCTGGTCGCAGTGAATTCGCTAATGGCACTGGTAGGCGGCACTTTGGCGGCATTAATCATAGGTAAGAATGACCCTGGTTTTGTACATAATGGACCATTGGCAGGTTTGGTGGCCGTCTGTGCTGGTTCCGATATCATGCATCCGCTAGGCGCTTTGGTTACAGGTGCTATTGCCGGATTAATATTTGTATTGACGTTTAATCTGACGCAGAGCCGCTGGAAAATTGATGATGTGCTGGGTGTCTGGCCTCTGCATGGATTGTGCGGCGCATGGGGTGGTATAGCTGCCGGGATTTTTGGTACAAAAGCACTAGGCGGGCTTGGCGGTGTGAGTTTGATGTCGCAGTTGATCGGCACTGGCTTGGGTATTGTGGTTGCAGTAGTTGGTAGTTTTATCGTCTATGGCACACTTAAAAAACTGGTCGGCCTCCGTCTAAGTGCAGAGGAAGAGTTTGATGGTGCAGATTTGAGCATCCATAAAATTAACTCGATGGCGGATGACTGAGTCTAGTTAATCAGGTTTATTTGTATAAAAAAAGCCCCTCTATGCGAGAGGGGCTGAAAAAGAAAACGCCTATATCACGACAAGTTTTCTTTGGAGAGCGGTTGAAAAAATTTACATCGCGTAATTAAAAGGATTTTGAAACGCCAAACACAAATCTGCTGTCGACAATCTGGTGATTTGAGTTGTAGCCATAGAAATCATGTTCGCCTTTTTTGATATCTGTATCGTGATAGCGCAGGTCAACTTTGTAACCTAGTACATTCCGACTGACACCCACGTTCCAATGCATCCAATTCAGCTGCTCTTTGCCGTTGCCGTCTAAATCATAATCAGCGCCTTTGCTGTCAAAGAACTGATAACCGACGCCGCCTGATATGGTAAGGCCATAAGGCGCTGACCAGCTTGGATGGATAGCTACGTTATGAGATTGCAGATTTTTTACGCCAAACCAGTCCGTTAAAGTAGGAGAGTACTCCAGCTTCATATTGACTGAACCGAACTGTTTATCCAGATAGTTAAACATTTCGAGGTAATTGGAAGCGCTATCACCTGGATATACATACTGGAAGAACATGCCGTTGTAATTTACGCCGGTTCCGCCAATATTTTTGTGTGAATATCCAGCGTATGGGCCCCACAGCGCATTGATTTTCGGGTTGTTACCTTCTGAGTCGTTGCCCGGAAATAAATTATTGGCGCCGTAGTAACCTAAATAAATACCATTTGGATGCGTCCAGGTAATTGCTACTTTGATGGATGGAATCCTGCCGTCATTTGTTTCTGATTCACCACGGAAAACATAATCTGAAGCCAATTCAAACCATGAGCTGAATTTGCCCCCAAGCAATGTTTCTCTATCCAGGCCATCCAGAAAACTGGCAGACTCTTTTGCGGCTTTGGCCGGGCCTGTTTCGGCATAGCCTTCTTCACCTGTTTTGTTTACATTCTCTTCGCCATAACTGATATTTGAGGTAAGTACGGTGAAACAGAGAATGGATAATGTGATTATTTTATTTGTAAAATTAATCATTTTTTCACTCCTTCATTAGTGATGCTTGAATTACAGGACGACAGGTCGTGGCCTCTGACGGCACCATTCTTCCTGCTACTTTTGTGGTTGGTATTACATAGGTAACAGGCGGCTCTACTGATGGGAATGTAATCTCCAATTCAGCAGGAACGTTCTGGCTATCAGCGTTGCTCTTACCATTTTTCGTATTGTAAGGATCGGTAAAAACGCCATATTTACCGGGCTGCACCTTATAATTAACCGACTTTGTACCTACTCCAGCATTGGCCAGATACTTCGCTGAATCATTCCAGTCTTTACCATCCAGATTGCTGAAGAATTTGATATCGACTAATACTGAATCACATAAGGGCGTGACTTCTTCATAATTTGTCGGCCAACCTGATCCGCTATTGGTATTAGGGTACCGTCCCCAGTCACCGCCTTTTAACGGACATGCACCGCCGGCGCCGTAAGATGCGCGGTTAGTGTGATGCACACCAAAAATTGGCAGGCCAATTGCTTTGGCTGATCCACCCTTTTCAAGATGGAAGCTCGGCTGGGCTGTAACATTGGTTTTGATATTTGCGGCTTTATTTTTGATGGACTGGTAGTAAGCGCCATCCGGCCTGATATATTGATGGTCGCGGTTATCTTTATTATCAAACACGGCAAGCACGAATAAATATGGTTTGTTGAAGAATGGACGTTCTACAACATAGTATTCAGCGTTGGTTTTGGTGGTATCCACTGATTCCCATTTAACATGTGAATTGTCTTTACCTTTCTGGCCTACATTCACCCATGATTTAGCATCAGGGAAATGGTTTACTCTAAGTACCTTGGTGTAATTTTCATCGACATCCAAGCCAGCACGCTTACCTAGCGGCCCTATCTGATTCGCACCTTTTTGATTGAATGCGAAACTCATGGCCTTTTGGGCATAGGGATAGTCGTTTTCTGACATCGTGCAGTACCAATTTGGTAAATCAATCGCTGCATGTTCCGCATATTTATTTTTGTATTTTGGATGTGTAATCGGCAGGTCTATGTAATTTAGCTTGCCATCTTTTGAATACTGTTCATCCGGATATTTGTAACCAGACCAGCTTTCATCTGGAAGATAGGCGCTATAGCTCTGCTCGATAATATTAAAGTTCTCTTTTGCCATGATGTCGGCATTTTTTCCTCAAATATTCCCTGACAGTCCCATTCTCCTGAATTCTCCATAGGCCATGCTTGCCTTCACCAATCATCGTAAAGACCTGTTCTGCAACATTCACAAACCTGTAGGTTGAATTGGTATTCATGTAGCCCATGTAAAAAGGGAGATGGGGTATTTGTGAATGAGTTTTGTTAGGTCTTCCTATCCCTAAAAGCTCTTTCTGATTGTTATCAGACTTAATCCTCTGGTCACTCGTATAAAAAAATGGATCACTATTGGTTAAGTCTGTGAGGTTAATGCTTTCAGCTGCCTGAATTGCCAGGCTAGACAGTGAAAGCGTTACACACAATGGAATCAATTTTTTAAATGGAATCTGGTTCATTTGTTTGCCCCTTCTGCCTAAATTGTTTTAGAACAATTTGCGTTGTCCGCAAGCCCAGGCCACACCACTATTGTCTGTAGAGAATGTGATCGTGGAACCTTTAGGGAAAAACAAAACGTCGCCGGGCTGGCCTTTTACTTTCTGTGTGCCGTCAGAAAAGTAGATGTGGCCGTCAAGGATAATTTTTGCATCATCGTAATCGTAGGTGTAAACCAACGGCTTGCCTTTTTCTATCTTGAACAGGCCGCATGCCATAGGTGCGCTTTTGCTGCCGCTACCCACTACATCTTCAAAGTAGGCGTTAACACCGGGTACGTTCATGGATGCGATCGGATTTTTCTGAACATTTTTGAAAATAGTCAGATTTTTGCTGCCCTCAGGTACGGCAATGCCGTGTGCAAGTGTTGCAACTGAGTAGATGGATGCGCCAATTGAAGCTAAAAGCACAGTTAATGGTAATTTTTTCATGATTACATTCCTTTTCTAAAGTATTAAAAACTTCACATTTACTTAAATATCAACTCAATCTGACGCAGAAAAATTTAAGAAATTAAGCACATTTGAGTCTGATGTGACATTTATACAACTAAAATAATAAGTTAAAATAATCAAAGTATTTTTTACTTAATAAGTAATAATGTGTAAATTTAAGTACTTAGGGAGTAATTTGAACTTATAATTAATCTGATCAATAACTATTAGGTTTTGTAGATATGTCAAAAAGTAATAGCAGACTCGACTTTTCAGACCGCCTGACTTCTTTGCTCAAGCAAAAGCAGCTGACTTTGGCGCAAGTGGCTAATGCAGTAGGTAAATCTGTGCCATCAATACATAGGTGGACGCGCGGCGGCGAGATTGATTATGAAAACCTGAGGGCGTTGGCAAATTTTCTTGAGGTTAACTGGATATGGCTGCGCTACGGAGATGAGGCGATTGAAGAGCTCAAGGATAGTGTCAGCAGCAGCGAGACAATTGCTGATGAGCGGCGAGAATATCTTGGCAGGATTATGGAAAACGAAGCGCGAATGAATTTGGCTCAAGACATGGCCGGAATCGCAACCTGGGAATGGAATGTGTTAACAAATGAGCTTGCTGGCTCACCCAATCTTGAACAGGTTTTTGGACTGCCGCTTACAAAAGTCCGCTCATATTTATTGCCTTTTGAAGCGCTTGGCCTTGCTGACTTAATTCAGAGATTCAGCGACAACATTTTGACAAAGGAATGGGATTTTAATTTACCGCAACCAGGCGGTGAAGAAGACCGCTGGTTTGTTTCACGTGCAAAGTTGCTGTATGACGCGCAGAACAGGCCTAATAAAATAGTCGGTGTCAGTATTGATATTACTGAGCGAAAACAAATGCAGAAAGCTTTGGAGAAAAGTGAATACATTCTGCGTAAGGTGATTGAGACTATTCCGGTAGGATTGTGGATTGCCGATCAGAATGGACGTATTACCTTGGCCAACCCTGAGGCAGAGCGCATCTGGGGCGGTGCCAAGCTGGTTAATCTAGAGCAGTACAGTGATTACAAAGGCTGGTGGGAAGATACTGGCAAAGAAGTGGGAAATGATGGCTGGACGCTCGCGCGGGCTGTCAAGCATGGCGAAGTGAGTAAGGGTGAAATTGTGAATATCAAGGCATTCGATGGCGCAGAACGCACCATTATCATGTCAGCGATCCCGCTGCTTAATGAAAACAATAAAATCATTGGCGCTATTGAAGTGAATCAGGATATCACTGCCATTAAAAATGCTAAATAAGCAGTTTGTAATTTTATGTCGAGCCCCAGGCACCTGGTTATCTAGATATTTCGCGGTGCAAATATAATGATAGCCATGCCTAATAACGCTACACCAGCGCCGACTAAGTCCCAGTGTGTGGGTTTGATGCCATCTACTGCCCACAGCCAGAATATTGCAACGCAGATATAAACGCCGCCATAAGCTGCATATACTCTGCCTGCGGCGGCCGGGTGAAGTGATAATAACCAGGCAAATAATGCCAGTGACAGCGCTGCTGGAATCAGTAATAAAGGGCTTTTGTTTTGCGTTAGCCACAGATAGGGCAAGTAGCAGCCTGCAATCTCTGCGATCGCAGTGATAATGAATAATGCGATGGTTTTTAATTCAAACAAGCTAGTCCCCCGCGTTTAATCATTGATTTTTAGAATCATAGATGATTGCTTTTGATGGAAGCATCTCACGCAATACTAACAGCCAATAAAAAAGGATCTGGATTGCTCCAGATCCTTGAACGGTTACATCGGTGTGGATAATTTCAGGCCAACAATACCGGCAAAAATGAGTGACAAGCTAATTAGCCTGCCGATGTTTGCTGACTCGGCAAATAAGATGATGCCAAATATTGCCGTGCCTATAGCGCCGATTCCAACCCAGACAGCATACGCTGTACCAACCGGTAATGTTTTCATTGCAATACCAAGCAGCCAGATACTGAGTAACATCGCCGACACGGTAGCTACTGTCGGCCAGAGTCGTGTAAAGCCATCGGTGTACTTTAACCCTATTGCCCAAACAACTTCCAATAATCCTGCTGCAACCAGAATAGCCCAACTCATATAAAGCACCTCATCGTTAAATTGGGTCGTCCCGGAAGTAATAGCACTGGCAAGGTCGTCCTTGCCTTCGTAAATTTTAGCATTAGAATTGAATTACGGCTATATCGTTGTTATGCAGCCATTAATCTAGCTATAAATTTTAAATAATTTAGAAATTTTGCTAATTAATACATGTCACATTGAGACGATAATACAGGTACATAAATTATTATTGACGAAAAGACAGGTCTGTCTATAATAAGTTGTATATTAATAAACACAGTGGTCTAAACAACCGAACATTGAAATATGCAGTTATAACTTTCTTAACCAGTATTGTTGCGATTTAAGTTACAAAAACAGGGAGCGCTCTATGGATGATTCGTCTAAAAATGTAAAAACCTTTCACGGTGGCTGTCCGCATGACTGCCCAGATACTTGCAGCATGGTATACACGGTTGAAGATAACAAGCTTATTTCTGTTACCGGTAATAAAGACCACCCGATGACGCGCGGCGGCTTGTGTGTGAAATTAAAAGATTATGAAAAACGTCACTACCATCCAGATCGCCTGCTTTATCCGCTTAAGCGCACCGGCCCTAAAGGCAGCAAGCAGTTCAAACGCATTTCATGGAATGAGGCTTTAGACGAAATTACCAGTAAATGGAAATCCATCATTGCTAATGATGGCCCGCACGCGATCATGCCTAACAGCTATCTGGGTAATCAAGGTTTGGTGCACGGCCTGAACGGCGGTGATGCATTTTTTAACCGCATGGGCGCAACAGTGTGTGAACGCACATTCTGCGGTGAAGGCTCTTGTACCGCATGGCTGCTCACGGTTGGCCCAACCGCAGGTGTAGACCCGGAAAGTTTTATTCACTCTAAATACATTGTGATCTGGGCATGTAACTCGGTAAGTACCAATCTGCATCACTGGCATACTATCCGTGAGGCGCAGAAAAAAGGCACCAAGGTCGTGGTGATTGATTCCTATGCATCCAGAACTGCAAAAGAAGCAGATTGGCATATTGCGCCTAAACCCGGCACGGATGGTGCATTGGCTATGGCAATGATGAACGTGATTATTACTGAGGGTTTGGTAGATCAGGACTATGTAGATAATTACACCGTGGGTTACGCAGAACTGGCCGAACGCGCCAAAACCAGAACGCCGGAATGGGCAGAAGAAATAACCGGCATTCCGGCAGCGGATATCCGCAAGTTTGCCCGCGAGTATGCAACGACACCGCCTGCTGCAATTCGTCTTGGTGTGGCGTTAGAAAGAAGTTATGGCGGCAGCCAGGCTATTCGCGCTGTGACCAGTTTGCCTGCCTTGATCGGTGCATGGCGCCATGTAGGTGGCGGTGCGCTGCAATTCCCGGTATGGGAGCACCCGTATAAATTTGATGTGATTTGCCGTCCGGATTTGATTCCAGAAGGCACGCCTGTGGTGAACAACCTGCAACTGGGGCGCGTACTCACAGGCGAGACTAAGCTGGAAACACCGATTAAATCGATGATGGTATGGAATACCAACCCCATTACGCAAGCGCCTGAAACTGACAAAATCATCAAAGGCCTTGAGCGTGAAGATTTGTTTTTAGTGGTGGCGGAGCATTTTATTTCAGATACCGCAGCGTATGCAGATATCGTGCTGCCAGCCGCCATGGGTGCAGAGATGGAAGATATGGTTCTGTCATGGGGTCACCTCTACCTTACCTACAATGCTAAATGTATCGATCCGCCCGGTGAAGCATTGCCAAACAATGAAATTTTCAGGCAATTGGCGCAGCGCATGGGCTATGAGGATGACAACTTTAAATGGAATGACAGTGAATGTCTGGAAAACTATGTGGACTGGAACTCGCCAACCTGTGAAGGTATAGACCTTGCCTATATTCGCGAGCATGGTTTTGCCAGATTAAAAGCTTTTGGCGACAAAGATGTACGTGCGCGCCATGCAAAAGGTGAATTCCCCACACCTACAGGTAAATGTCACTTTTTAGTCGAGGGTGCCAAAAACTTTGTGGCTGGGCCATTCCGCCAGATGTATGATGGCTTTCAGCCGGGTGAAGCATTAGACGCTTTGCCGGATTATGTGCCTTCACGCGAAACGCCTGCTACCAACCCTGAGTTGGCGGCTAAATACCCGCTCAATATTATCTCGCCCAAGAGCCATGGCTTTTTAAACTCTTGCTATGCCAATGTGGCAGAGAAAATTAAAGGGCAGGGCGAGCAATTTGTGCTGATTCATCAGGCAGATGCAAAAGCGCGCAGCATTGAAGAAGGCAGCATAGTACGTGTGTTTAATGACCGCGGCGCGTTTGAATGCGTGGCCAGAATTTCGGATGACGTGAATGCCGGCATTGTGGTCGCAACTTTAGGCTACTGGCGGCAACTCAATAACGGCACTGTGAATTGCATCAGTTCAGCCGAGTTTGGTGATATGGGGCACTCCACGACCTTTAGTGATAATCTGGTCGAGGTGAGTCTGGCATAGTCACGTTACAAGCTGGCCAAGGTAATTGAGCCGCAATCATTGCGTTATATTTAACTTGCATGATTGGCTTAAGTTACCTTGGCTTAAGTTACCTTGGCTTAAGTTACCTTGGCTTAAGTTACCTTGGCATGTAAAAGGTAGATTTCTGCGTCACAATCTCTTTTGATGCGATAGATTCAATCTTAAACAAGATCGGGTGTGTACCGCTGCGTATTGCGCCATCATCTATCTGCAGGCTTAATGCGACTACCCTTTCACTGGCTGGGTTGACATTAAACTCCTTGCTTGATGCAATGGATAATCCATTTAAACCGCTCACGGATACGCGGTAAGCTGCTGCGGATTCGGTAACATTGGTGATTTGCATCTGGTATACATTTTCTACCTTGCCGCCGGGGGCTAGGCGCGACATCACACCGCGATCACGATTGATATCGACTTTAAATTGTGGCCTGACTGCCAAGGACAGAACCAAACCCAGCGATAGCAATAACAGCAGGGCGCTGTAAATCAGAACCCGCGGACGAAATATTTTTTTGATGATTTGATGCTGAGACCAGTGTTTTTCTACCCCATTCTGGGTTGAAAAACGAATCAGCCCACGCGGATATTCCATCTTGTCCATAATGCTGTTGCATGCATCTACACACAGGCCGCAGCTGATACATTCATATTGCAGGCCGTTGCGAATATCAATGCCAACCGGGCATACCTGTACGCAGAAGCTGCAGTCTATGCAATCACCTAGGCCGGATTCTTTTGCATCTACTTTGCGCGAGCGGCCGCTGCGTGGTTCACCGCGCTCCTGATCATAAGTCACGATCAGCGTATCGTTGTCAAACATCGCACTTTGAAAGCGGGCGTAAGGGCACATGTGCTTACAAACCTGCTCGCGCAGAAATCCTGCATTACCATAAGTGGCAACACCATAGAAACAGATCCAAAAAGTTTCCCATGGACTTAAGCGATATTGCAATACGTTATCCAGCAGATCGCGTATCGGTGAGAAGTAACCGAGGAAAGTGAAGCCGGTAATAATGGAAAAGCTGATCCATGCGGCATGCTTAAGAAGTTTTTTGTGAAATTTCCTGAAGCCGAATTTCATGCTATCCAGACGCATTCTGGCAGCACGGTCACCTTCTATTTTGCGTTCCATCCATAGAAATATTTCAGTGTAGACTGATTGCGGGCAAGAAAAACCGCACCATAAGCGCCCGGCAACCGCTGTGAATAAGAACAGAGCAAGGGCGGCAATAATTAAAATGACCACGAGGTAAATCAAGTCTTGCGGGTATAGCACCAGGCCAAAGATGTAAAAGCGGTGGGTGCTGATGTCGAGCAGCATCGCTTGCCTGTCATTCCACATCAGCCATGGTGTTCCGTAAAAAACAATCTGTGTAATCCAGATCATGATCCAGCGCCAGTTCTTGAAAATTCCAGAAGTATTACGCGGGTAGATTTTGCTCTGGGCTTCATACGTTGGCATAAAGCCAGTCTGTGAAGCGTCACTCACAATAGGAATTATTTTTCTAGAAGACTGTTGGCTGCTGTTCATGTGCATTCCTTGCTAACCTTAAATTTACTTTTGAATACTTTGCGCCTGCCAAAGTATTGAATTTATCACTTTAATTTGTGACAAATTTTAAGGTTTTGAGGAAAGCAATAACAGAGACAGATGCTTTTAAAAAAAGCATAACAGATACAGGTTAATACGTTTTACTTGAGTTGCAGCGAAAGCAGATGACGTACTAATTTTCCTAAAGTTGCCAGACCAGCTTCAATTTGCGCATCCCAGATATGTCCGTAATTGAGCCTGATGTAGTCTTTGAAGTTTCTTTGCGCAGAAAATATAGGCCCCGGTGCAATGCTTATGCCATTCGCCGTTGCTAGTTGATGCAGTTGCAGTGCGTCTAAGCCGTCAGGTAGTTTGACCCATAAAAAATAGCCACCCTGTGGCACGGTTAAACAGGTGCCCTCCGGGAAATAGCGCTCAATTGCTTCAACGAATTTAATCTGGTTGACGAGTAATGTATGGCGGAGGTTGCGTAAATGCTTGTCATAACCGCCTTTTTGCAAATATCTGCCTAGCGCAATCTGGGATGGTACAGAGGTAGATATCGTTGTTGTGAGTTTAAGGCGTTCTACCTGTTGTGCAAATTGACCTGGCGCTACCCAGCCAACGCGATAACCAGGTGCGAGGCATTTTGAAAAAGAGGAGCAATGCATGACCAAACCTTGTGTATCAAATGCTTTGGCTGGCATTGGGCGTTTATCGCCAAAGTAGAGCTCACTGTAAACATCGTCCTCGATCAGCGGCACTTGATATTTGGTGATGAGCGCTACCAATGCTTTCTTTTTGTCATCAGTAAGTAAACTGCCTAATGGGTTCTGAAAGTTGGTCATGATCCAGCAGGCTTTAGGTTTGTGGCGCTGGATTGCACGCTCCATCGCGTCTAAATCAATCCCGTTTTTAGGGTGGCTGGGCACTTCTATGGCACGCAGGCCGATGCGTTCAATTGCCTGCAAGGCGGCATAAAAAGTTGGTGACTCAATGAGTACCGTATCGCCGGGGCGTGTTACCGCCATCAGGCATAGATTCAGGGCATCCAGCGCACCGTTGGTGACGATTATTTCATCGGCGGCCACATGTAAGCCATCCATCATATAGCGCAAAGCAATTTGGCGTCTTAGGTTAGCATCACCGGTGCTTAAGGTGTCTACGCTCGCCCAGGGATCCATAGACTGCACGCTCGAAGCCATGGTTCTGGCCAGATTGGCGCGAGGGAACAGTAACGGGCTTGGAAAGGCTGAACCCAATGGGATTATATTTTTGACCCTGATTGACTGCAGCACTTGAAACACAAGCTCACTCACATCTACCTGAGTAAGCTGAGGGTCGGCCTGAATAATGGGCGCTGGGGAGGAGGGGATGTTGACCGCACCACCAGTGACAAAATAGCCTGAACGTTCACGCGCCGTGATCAGTCCTCTGGCTTCCAGCAGGTAGTAAGCCTCCAGCACTGTTGAAGGGCTTACATTACGGCTCGTACTTGCGTGGCGTACGGACGGCAATTTGTCGCCGCGGCAAAGCACGCCTTCTTGAATAGATTGAGCAATGGAGTCGGCAAGTTGCTCGTACAATTTCATTTAAACCAGATTCCAGTTATTCGAATCAACGTTAGCGTCATGTATTTATAGCGTTGATGTATGTTTACAGATAATTTTGCATATAGCGGTTAGCTTCACTTGATTCCATAACCTGCATTGTCTACGGCTGTTCTTAACTGTTCAGGCGAAGTCAGGTTTTCGTCGTATTGCACCGATGTTTCACCGGTTGCAAGTATGATGTTTACATCACTCACGCCCGCTACTGCTTTAAGTGCCCGAGTCAAGCTGTTAACGCAGCCGCCACAGGTCATCCCGGTAACAGTTAAATGTTCAATTTTCATGATGATCTCCTATTTTATAAATGTTCATTATTAATAGCTGCCTATTCATTAATGAGTATATATCAGCTTGTTCTGAATTAAATAAGTCCATGAATCACGGCTATAACTGACTTGAACATGCATGATTGAGCACTGCGGTTTTTCTCACACTATAAGTATTTACAAAAACCTGACCAATTAATACATAAATCAGATAAATAATTGTTGACCAATCAAATGAGAATCATTATCATTTGTATTTATGAGTGTTAAGATAACAAAAACTAAATTGGACCAAAGTCGCGTAATTGATAGCCGTATCGTTAATGATGGCGATAAGCAGGAGGCCGCGCCTAAGACAATTGCCAGTGAAGTTTTATTTGCCGGTAAACGTGAGTTGTTAATTCAGCATGCAAGTGAAAGCTACCGTTTACGTATTACCAATCAGGGCAAGCTCATTCTTACAAAGTAGTTTGTGAAAGCGTTTTATAAGATTTTAAGATACAAGAAGTATAGCAGCAGTCAAATTTGAAACAACAGGAGTAGGTCATGGCGGCTAATTTAAGGTTGGTAGAAAATTCCATCTGGCTCAATGAGCAGAAAGCAACTCATGAGCCGATCAGAAAACAGCATATTGAGGGTTTATTGCTGATTTCTGACGTGCCTTTAAGCAAAGCCGATGAAACAGCGCCTTCTTACAAGATGCTGGCAATGGTAATTGCGGCACATTGTATTGTTCTGGCTGCAATATTGAGTGCCAGACCTGATGTTCAGGCGGTTGAAATGAAAACGACGCCGATGATGGTGAGTTTAGTCAACTCACCATCTCCTGTTGAGCCGCAGGTAACGCCCACGCCGCAGCAACCTGAAATTGTAGAAGTACCTAAGAAACCGGAGCAAAAAGCAGAGCAATCCCGAGCGTTAACTGAATTGCCTGCAAAAGAGCAGGCAACAGCTAAAACTGTTGTAAGCGAGCCAGTTGAACAGCCAGTGGTTGCAGAGGCGGCAGCGTCTGAAAACCCAGTTAAAGCAGAGCAGCCTGTACAAGTAGCCGACGCACCGGCTAAGGCTGAAGCTGAGCCGATGATAGAGCCGCCGAAGTTTGGTGCTGCTTATTTAAATAATCCGGCACCGACATATCCATCCCTATCACGCAGGTCTGGTGAACAGGGACGTGTGTTACTCAAAGTGTTGGTTTCAGAAAATGGTTTGGCAGAAAGTGTTCAGCTTGACTCCAGTAGCGGATATGAAAAGCTGGATCGTGCTGCAATTGAAGCAGTGAAAAAATGGAGCTTTGTTCCTGCCAAGCGCAGTAATCAGCCTGTGAGTGCTTATGTACTGGTGCCTGTAAAGTTTTCACTGAGCAGCTAAACGAATAGTCAATATAAAACAAGGAGTAGTTATGCAAAACGGATATGAATTTAATGCTTGGGAATTTATAGCGGCTGGTGGCCCGGTGTCTTTTCTGGTGGCTGCAACATTGCTGATTATGTCAGTTGCAAGCTGGTATTTAATCATCACTAAAAGCATCGCAGCATGGCGCTTGCAAGCAGCGTTTAAAAGCTATAAACAACAATTCTGGAATGCGCCAAATTTAAGTGCAGCACTAAAAATTGAGCAGAAAATTGCCTTATCTGCACTTGCAGAAAAAGCGGTTGCAGCAGCAGAACATCATAAATTGCATGCAGCAAAAAATCCGGAAAACGTGACGCAGGATGAGTTTATCGCACGCGCCATGAATCGCAGCATTACAGAAGAAAATGCAAAAATGGAAGGCGGGCTGACAGTGCTGGCTTCAGTAGGCAGTGTGTCACCGTTTGTGGGTTTGTTTGGAACGGTGTGGGGCATCTATCATGCGCTGGCAAGTATCAGTGCAAGCGGCCAGGCTACACTGGATAAAGTTGCCGGGCCAGTTGGCGAAGCGCTGATCATGACGGCGCTGGGGCTGGCCGTGGCGATTCCTGCGGTATTAGCTTACAACGCGCTGGTGCGTAGTAACCGCGTACTTTCAGGTGAGCTTGAAAAGTTTGGCTACAGCTTGCATACGCTACTCACCACTGGCGCCATGATTAAGCCAACACAAGATGAAAAGAAGCATGGCGAAGTAAAATTAACTGCAGCTAAAGAAGCTATTCACATTGCAGAGGTGCCAGCATGATAGGTTCAGGTAACGGTGCGGGTCTGACATCACACACCGCACCTATGTCAGAAATCAACACTACACCGTTAGTGGATGTGATGCTGGTGCTGCTGGTTATTTTTATTATTACAGCACCACTGCTGACGCATGCGGTAAAAATAGATCTGCCGCAGGCAAGCAGCCAGCCTCTGCCGGAAAAACCGGAAGTGGTTTCAATCTCGATTGATAGCGCTGGCAAGATGTACTGGAACGATACGGTAATCGTACCGGGTGAATTGAAAATCAAGCTGCAGGAAATTGCAGGCAAAAAGCCGCAGCCGGAACTGAATATACGTGCTGATAAAGAAACACGTTATCAGGTGCTAGCCGAAGTGATGGCGGATGCGCAAAACGTTGGCATCAGTAAATTAGGCTTTGTAAGCGAACCCGCACGAAAATAATTAAGCGCGATGCAGATCGCAATCAGAATTCAGCCAGCCAGTGAGTATTGTTGATACAACCTACTTAGTTAGCCAGCCAATGACATTAGGACGCTATTGAAAGTGGCCGCTAAGAACTTAGGACGCAATACTATGAATTTGTATCAACAAAAAAAATCTACACAGAAATCGCTATATCTGGCGGTTATTCTTGCGTTGCAGTCCATGACTGCAATTGCAGAAGGGAAAGTGGAGAAAGCTGCTGCACAGCAGGAGCTTGAGGAGGTTAACGTTAAAGCCAGCGCAGTTCAGGCTGATGATGGTTATCAGGCAACTAAAACCCGCGTGGGCAAAGTGCTGCAAGACCCGCATGATGTTCCGCAGGCTGTGACTACAGTGACGGCAAGTTTAATTAAAGACCAGCAACTTTCATCATTGAAAGAAGCGCTCTCTAACGTTGCCGGTTTAACGTTTAACGCGGCAGAAGGCGGCAGAGCCGGCGACAATATGATGCTGCGCGGTTTTTACACATTCGGGGATATCTATCTTGATGGTGTGCGCGATACTGCACAATATAACCGCGAGCTTTTTAACCTGGAGCAGGTAGATGTACTGCGCGGCTCTGCCGCTATGCTGTTTGGGCGTGGGCAAGCGGGCGGTGTGATCAATCAGGTATCTAAAATGGCCAAGCTGACCGATGAAAATATAGTGAGCGGATCATTGGGCAGTTACAACTACCATCAGTTTACCGGCGACTTCAATAAAAAGTTGGGTGATACCACGGCAATTCGCGTGAATGTAATGGACAGGGCAGAAGAGAATTACCGTAAAAACCCAACCAATGGGGACAGGCCAAGGCTAGACCGCCAGGGTATTGCCTTGAGCTTCGGTACTGGTATCGGCACTGATAATGAGTTTTTTCTGAATCATGTCACGACAAAAACCGATGATGACCCGGATTTTGGTGTTTCATTTTTCAATAAACGCCCGGTCAATAGAAATGTCGCAGGCGGAAAAATTGATGACTCTGTGTATTTCGGCGGCAGCAAAAATTTTGACAGCAGCAACACATCAATTACCACTGCCATTTTTACGCATAAATTTACTGAAGACACGCAACTGCGTACACAGTTAAGGGATGCGGATTACGAGCGTGCCTATTGGGCGCAAAAGCCAAGCGCCTCTGCGTTGCCAACCGCAGATTTTAGTAGCACTGGTGCAGTAACACGAAAAATGCATTATCAAACCCAGACTTTACAGTCTGATTTCAGCACTAAATTTGAATTGGCAGGGTTAAAACACCAGTTCTTAACCGGCGTTGAGTACCTTAAAGAGAAGAATTATCGCAATAGTTTGATTGATCTTGCCTCTGGTTCTGCAAAATTTTATGAATCCGGCGTAGAAAATACCGCTAACCCGGTAAAGTTTGATGCTGATAATTATGCTCTTTATTTTCAGGACACAGTGACTATTGCGCCTAAGTGGGATGTGTTATTCGGTATGCGTAGAGACGAACTGCGTGCGAATTACTCCAGCGCGACATCACCTAAGTTAAGCTATGGTGAAAACAGCTACCGTACCGCTTTGTCTTACCATTACACCCCTGAGGCACATTATTACGTCAGCTATAGTGATTCCTTCAGCCCAACGGCTGATTTGTATCAGCTCACTGTGAAGCCGCAGCCGGCTGAAAGAAGTAAAACCATTGAGCTGGGTACTAAATGGCTGTTCCTTGATGGGGACTTAGCTTTCAGGACAGCGCTGTATAGCACTGAAAAAGATTGGGAACGCAATACTGATCTGGAATCAACTGCAGCAATCCTCACGAAAAAACGCCGTACCAATGGCCTGGAGTTTGAACTGGCTGGCCGTATTACAGAAAACTGGGAAGTATTCAGCGGCCTGGCTTTCATGGATGCTGAGATATTGGAAGTTGCTGAGAATGTAAATGCTAGTGACGGAGTTATCACAAAAGCTTTTAGCGGTTATGAGGGTAAGCGTCCAAGAAATACGCCGTCAGCTACCTTCAATATCTGGAGCACTTACAAGTTTGCCGAAAAATGGAAGTTCGGCATGGGCCTGGAGGCAAAAGGTGAACGTTTAGGTTACAACCCATCAGGTGGAGCAGGTAGTAACTTTACTAACGGAAAGTTTGATCCAAATACACTGCCAGGCTATGCACGTTTAGACGCCATGTTGAGTTATGAAGAAAAGAAATGGGCAGTTAAGTTTAATGTTAAAAACTTGCTGGACAAAACTTATTACGATGCTATTTATGACAACGGCAGCTTTAGCGTCCCGGGTAACAGCCGCACTGCTATTTTAACGACAGAGCTTAAGTTCTAATTTAAAGTTTGACCGAAAGTAGTAAAGCTATGCGAATTTGCATGGCTTTATTACTTTCAATGGTGTGATAGATCATCAAAAGTCTGACAGACATTTGGATAAATAAAGAGGGAATACGATGCTATTACAGATACCGCATGTATTGAATGCAGAAGAGCTGGCGCAGGCAAAAGGCTTGCTGGCAAATGCTGATTGGGTGGATGGACGGGTTACGGCAGGGCTACAGGCCGCTACGGTCAAAAATAATCAGCAGCTACCTGAACAAGCCGTGCAAATGGGCGCGCTGCGTAAAATCGTATTGACGGCTTTAAATCGTAATCCATTATTTTTCTCTGCGGCTCTGCCGTTAAAAATATTGCCCCCATTTTTTAACCGTTATGTCGGCGAAACGAATACTTATGGTTTTCATGTAGATAATGCCATGCGCATGATGCCTGATGGCAGCGGGTATGTGCGCGCTGACGTTTCTGCCACTTTGTTTCTGTCTGAGCCTGATGAATATGACGGCGGTGAACTGGTCATAGATGATACGTTCGGTACGCACGGCCTTAAGCTGCCTGCGGGCAGTATAGTGGTTTATCCATCTTCTTCTGTACATCAGGTAACGCCTGTAACACGCGGTCAGCGCGTAGCCTGCTTTATGTTTATTCAGAGCATGGTGCGTGACCCGGTTAAACGCCGTTTACTGTATGACATGGATATGTCTCTGGTTGAGCTGCGGGCGAATGTAGGTGAAATTGCACCGGTTGTTCAGCTCACAGGTACCTATCATAATTTATTAAGGCGCTGGACAGAATGACACATCACGCTTATTTAAAGTTACCCGTTGCCGATATTCAGACTGCAGCAGATTATCTACCGCATGCTGAAGAGCGTTTGAGAAAAGAAGTCTGGCAGTATCTGCAGTCCGGAACTGGGCAGGGATTGACTTCCGAGAGAAACCGTAAGGTTTTTGAAGACATCAGTTTAATGCCAAGGCCTCTTTCTGATGTAGGCGGTGGTAATACCCATATTGAACTGTTTGGACAATCTTTTGACCACCCAGTCATTCTGGCGCCGCTGGCTTATCAGCGTTTATTTTACCCTGATGGTGAAATCGCCACTGCCTTAGCCAGTGTGGCACAGGGCGGGCAGATGGCTGTTAGTTCATTGGCAAGCCAGACTTTAGAAGCGATTATTGAAGCTGCTGAGCAGGCGCTTTGGTTTCAACTGTATTGGCAGGCAGACCGTGAAACTACATTACGTCTGGTTAAGCGCGCAATCAATGCTGGCTACAGCGCGATTATGTTTACGGTAGATGCGCCTGTTAAACAAGCCGCAATTGCTTTACCTCAAGATATCAGTGCCGTAAATCTTGAGGCTCCGATTACTTTATCGCAGGAGGTCTCGGGCGAAAGTATCGTGTTTGATGGCTGGATGCAGCAGGCGCCTGGCTGGGATGATCTGATGTGGTTAAGAGACCAGATTACTGTTCCACTAATCATCAAAGGCATTCTGCATCCCGAAGATGCAGAGCGTGCAGTCAGCCTTGGCTGCGATGGAGTTGTAGTCTCCAACCATGGTGGACGAGTTCTGGATGGTGTGTCGGGCAGCCTGCAAATGTTGCCGGAAATTACACGCGCAATATCCGGAAAGGCAAAAATTTTGTTTGATAGCGGCATACGCAATGGTCAGGATGTTTTTAAAGCACTCGCGCTAGGGGCTGATGCTGTGATGGTCGGGCGACCATATATCTGGGGGCTTTCTACATGCGGAGCACTCGGTGTTGCCCATGTAATTCGCCTGATGCGAGATGAGCTGGAGATGACGATGGCGTTATCTGGGGTCAAGAATATGCAGGCGCTTAAAAGCGGTATTTATATTTGTTAGTTTTTGTGTTGATTAGTTTTTATTGAGTTTTAGAAAGGTTATGAGATGAAATTATTATTAACGTTATTTGCACTGCTACCGTTACATGCTTTTGCTGGTGCTGATTGCCCTGTATACCCGAAATCAGAGTGGGCTTCTGAAGATACATTAAAGCAGGCGCTGACTGAAGAAGGCTATAGCATCAAGAAATTCAAGGTGGATGGCAATTGCTACGAGATTTATGGCCGCAATAAACAAGGTAAAAAAGTAGAAATTTATTTTGACACCAAAACCTTGGCAATTATTAAAGCCGAAGTAGAAAAATAGGCAGGCAGTTTGTCATTAATGAAGGCTATTTTTTCTAAAGCCAATAACGCCGCCTGGAGCTTAACTGTGCGATTGACGCATTGGGCGGTGGCTACAAGCGTGATTGTTAATTTCTTTAACGACACAGGTTACTGGCATCGCATGGTGGGGTACGCCTGCATTCTGTTTGTAGTGCTACGCTTGATTGATGGCTTGTGGTTAAGCCGCGCGCCTGCTTCAAAATTCTTTATGCCTGGGTTTAACGATATCAGGTTACATCTGCATGAGCTCAGAACAGGCCGGGTTGCTCATCATGCGGGTCACAATCCGCTTGGTCAATTGGCCGTTTATGGCATGTGGTTACTGATTATGCTGTTGGGGTTTACTGGCTGGCTCAGCCGTACAGATATGTTTTGGGGTGAAGATTTACCGGTGCAGATTCATGAAATATTATCAAACTTGTTGCAGGTGATGGTTGTAGTGCATTTGCTGGCGGTGTTGCTGATGTCCAGGCTGCAAAACAGAAACTTGATCAAAGCCATTATTAAGGGATGATAAAAAGCTCAAGGGATGATAAAAAGCGCCCGTGGCTGCAATAGCCGCGGGCGCTTTTTTAAATTAAAAGATTGCTGATTATTCTTTAATAGATTCTACCGGAATAGTAATTGTGACTTCATCGCTCACGTAAGGCACATATTTCGCCATATTAAAATCTGAGCGTTTTACCACTGTAGTTGCATTTGCACCGCAGGCTTCTTTTTTCAGCATCGGGTGTGGTTTGCACAGTGTTGAAGTAACCGTCAGTGTCACCGGTTTACTGATACCTTTAAGCGTAAGCGTGCCGTCGATGCTGGAAATCTTGTCACCATCAAATTTAACGGTGTTTGAAGTAAAAGTCGCAGTCGGATATTTTGCTGTGTTCAGAAAGTCTTCACCCTGAATATGCTCATTAAATAATGGAAAACCCGTGCTTACAGAGGTTGTGTCGATTGTGACGTTCACTGATCCGGTTTTTGCTGTACGGTCTATCGTAATCTTGCCGGATGTTTTATCAAAGCGGCTTAGCTGGGTTGAATAGCCATGATGGTCATAAGAGAATCGCGGCAGAGTATGTGAGCCGTCAATCACGAAGGTTTCCGGCGCGGCTAGTGCTGCCGTAGAAAATGTAGCTGCTATTGCTAATAATGTTAAATGTTTCATAAATGTCTCCTGTTAAGTAATGAATAATAAATAGTGCTGCTTATTTTGCGGCAGCCGCTATAAAGTGAAATTTGATTTGAATTTCATTGGCGACTGTGCCGAAGTCGGACCATGAGCCCTCGCCAATTGCGAAATCTGCGCGTTTTAAAACAAATGCACCATCCACAATCGCATTGCTGCCTTGCTGATTCAACGTAAATGGTGCAGTTACGGTTTGGGTGCGGCCTTTAATGCTCATTTTCCCGGTGACTTCATATCGGTTGCCACCTAAGGCTTTAAAGCTGGTTGACTCAAATTTTGCACGCGGGAAGGCTTTGGAGTTGAACCATGCTTTCGTAGCCACTTCATCGTTACCTTCTTCAGAACCGGTATCGATACTGGTAACGTCCAGATCCAGCGCTGCTTTAGCTATGCTCAGCTTCGCTGGGTCAAAACTGAGCTGTGCGGCGAATTTTTTAAAACTGCCGTCAACAGATACGCCCATTTGTTTGTATACAAAAACGAGCGTGCTTTTTTCTGTTTGAATGCGGTTAAACTCAACAGCCTGCGCCAAGGGCGAAAAAGCCAGCGCGGTTATGAATGTTGCAATAATCTTTCTCATCATCAATGATCTCTATGTTCTCTATTTATAACGTTAAAAGCTAACGCTTACGCTGCGGCAACATGCGCGTTAGTATGTCATCTTTATCAATCAGGTGATGCTTAAGTGCAGCACCTATGTGTCCTATTACAAGCGCAGCAAGGATGTAGTTTAAAATTTCATGTACATCCCGCAGCAGATTGCCCAGTTCTTTGTGCTTGGCTAATAAATCCGGAATGGGAATAATACCGAAATAAACGGTCTGGATTCCTTTCGCTGAGCTCATTAACCAGCCTGTTAATGGAATTGCAATCATCAGTATATAAAGCAACGCGTGCCCTGTATGCGCTGCAAACTCGGCAGATCTGGTCATATTGATCGGCAGCGGCGGCGGGCGATGCGTGAATCTCCATGCCAGCCTTACCAAGACCAAGATAAATGCAGTAACACCAGCCCATTTATGCCAGGAGTATACCTGCAGTTTCCACGGTGATAATGGCAGCTCATGCATATAGATACCAACAGCAAACAGGCAAACTAACAGTATTGCCATCAGCCAATGCAGGCTTATGGCGGTTTTGGTATAACGATTGCCAAGTTCAAGTTGTTGCAGATATTGCATGCATTTCACTCCAGTCATTTATTAATGAATAACAAATCCCAGGAATAGTTCCCTGGGATTTGTCGTTTAAAACATTGCCGCTTTTAATTGCTTATAAGTTTAAAGATAATTAATTAAATATATATGAAAATGTTAATAAGGCAGGTCGAATAACAGCAGTTCTGCATCAGCCGCATTTTTAAATTCTACCAGTGACTCTTCGCTGACTTTGAGTGCATCACCAGTGCTTAATTGAATGCCATTGATTTCAGCCTTACCACGTATCAGGTGCACGTATGCTGTGCGTGTTGGCGCTAACTCATATTCAACGTGGTCATCATTATTCAATATAGATGCGAATACTTTCGCATCCTGATGTATTAATACTGAACCATCTTGGCCATCAGCTGAGGCAATCAGGCGCAGGCAGCCTGTTTTTGATGCTGTATCAAAGTGTTTTTCTTCATAGCCTGGTTCAATATCGGTCACGTTGGGTGTAATCCATATCTGCAGAAAGTGCACGCGCTCGGTACTGGAATGGTTAAATTCACTATGTTGCACACCGGTACCGGCACTCATCCTTTGCACATCACCATAACGAATCACGGAGCCGTTACCCATGCTGTCTTTGTGTTCTAGTGCGCCACTCAGCACGTAGCTGATAATCTCCATATTGTCGTGGCTATGGGTACCAAAGCCCCGTGATGGCTGTACTCTGTCTTCGTTGATTACTAGCAGCGGCCCAAAACCCATTTCATTCGGGTTGTAGTAATGGCCGAATGAGAATGAGTGGTTTGATCGCAGCCAGCCATGATCTGCTGAACCGCGCTGACTGCTTTTAAGTACCTGTAACATGATGAATTACTCCTGTCTTAATCTTTCAATTTGGGTCGTCATTACGCTATGTGCGATAATTTAAAACATAAGTATTGTGTAATTAATGACGTTCCGCTAATGTGATATGCATTATGAACTGTTGTATTACATATGAAAAACGGAAAAATTATCAACCTATCATCGAAAATTTCGAATGTTCAGAATAAGCCTTGATTCATTATTGATACTTGATGCAATTGACCGCTGTGGCACCTTTGCCGGCGCCGGGAGCGAATTGCATAAAGTGCCATCCACAATTTCATACACTGTAAGCAAGCTGGAGCAGGATCTGGGCGTACAGGTATTTGTACGCCAAGGGCCTAAGGTGACACTTACCATTGCGGGTAAGGAGCTACTTAAAGAAGGACGCTACCTGCTGAAAGCGGCAGAGGATCTTGAGCACAGGGTGCGGCGCGTGGCTTCGGGTTGGGAAACCGAGCTGACTATTTGCTTGGATTCGGTTTTTTCACCAACAGCCTTGATTGAAGAAGTCACGGAGTTTTATAAAGTCGCCAATTTGACACGATTAAGGTTTGCAAAGGAAACCTTGTCAGGCAGCTGGGAGGCTTTACTGGATAGAAGAGTTGATCTGCTGGTGGGCGCTGCCGGTGCAGGGCCTGCAGGTGGTGGATATAATGCCGAGATCATCGGTGCGACTCAATTTGTATTTGCAGTTTCCCCGCAGCACCCGCTTGCCGCGATTGATAAACCGCTCGGTAAGGCGGAGCTTTACCAATACAAAGCAATCGCAGTTAGCGATAGTGTACGCAAAATGCAGCCGCGAACAGTGGGTTTGCTGTTTGGGCAGGACACCCTGACGCTACCCGATATGCGTACCAAATATGAGTTTCAGATGGCTGGCCTAGGTTTTGGTTTTTTACCTGAGCCATTGGTACGTGATGCCATTGAAAAAGGATTGCTGATTGCAAAACAGTTAGAAGAGCCAAGGCAGCCAGAGTTGCATTATCTGGCGTGGAGGAGTGGTGAAGAGGGCGCTGGCCTCAAATGGTGGATTGATAAAATGAAAGCATCCGATATGATCGATAAGCTTTGGCGTTGCGCAATTAAAACCAGGCTGCCAATCTAAGGCTATGCATTTACCGCTACCAGTGAGGGAGTAAGCTCTTGATGCACACGGGATTCAGTGCAGATGATAGCCTGTATCGCATGATGCAGGCAGGTCTGGTCAACGGCTGATTTGAACGATCTTTTAACGTGAGTGAGCCACGTTGCAAATAATGCGTCATCATCATGCTCAAATAACAAATAAATAGCTGTGTGAGCTGAGGCATTTTTAATGAACGCACTCATTTCCGTAATCAGCCCGTTAAAGTGTTTACGAAAATGATGGTCTATCACGAATATAGCGCAGTGATAATCCATCATAGACGAACTGCCTTGCCCGAAGAGTAAGCGGGTAGGCATGCTTTTAGCCAGCCAGCCCTTGTTTGAAAATAGCGTTTCAATGCTATCAGTCAAGTGCCGGCTTTCAGAAATAATCAAAGTTTTATTTCTCAATTGAATGTGTTCGCAGACAAATGATTGATCAAGTCGTGTGCATGACATTGATGACTCTTAGCAATCTTGACTGATGGTTAGGAAACAGCCATTCAATGGTCTGTCCTACCTCCAGCCCCAGCAAGGCAGAGCCTACCGGTGAAAGTACAGAAATTTTCCCTGCACTTGAATCTGCTTCTTCCGGGTACACCAGATCTACATCCCTGGTTGCGCCATTGCTTTCATCTACATAGGTGACGCGCGAGTGCATTTTTACGACATTAGCCGGTACCTGATCAGAGGGCACTAAAACGGCTCGGCTTAGCTCATCTTCCAGGATTTCACTATCTCTTAGTTTTGATAGGCGTGCGTAGTCCTGTTCTGAAATGATTAACTTTTCTAATTCCATATTGATATCCATAACTTCAAAAAAAATGCTCAGCATCTCGACTGAGCAGGCATGAATGATAATGTGCTTGTGCAAAATAAATAAGTACATGCACATGCACATGACTGTTTCCTATAGCGCTACAATGATGTTATGTATGATTTAAACTTAATGATAATTTTTGCACATGTAGTGAATGAGCAAAGCTTTTCGGCTGCGGCTAGAAAGCTTAATGTCTCCAGATCTTCTGTAAGTAAATCTGTTGCTAAATTAGAGCAGGCATTGGGTGCTAGTTTGCTTAACCGGAACACTCGGCATTTAAGCCTGACAGAGGTGGGCGCTTCATTTTTTGAATTCTGCACACGTATCGGATATGAAGCAGATGAAGCACATAAAATGATTGATAACCTGCAGGCGCAGCCACGAGGGGTGCTTAAGATTGTTGCAAGTGTCGCGTTTGGAACGTTGCATATTGCTCCAGCCGTTGGCGACTTTCTGCGCCGATACCCTGAGTTGGATATTGACATGACAATTACGGATAAAGTAGTTGACCTGGCCGAGGAGGGATATGACGTGGCAGTCTCTGTGATGAGTGATCTGCCGCAGGCACTTGTTGCCAGAAAGCTGGCGCCTATTCGCCGCCGGTTATGTGCAACCCCGGCTTACTTTGAAGAGTTCGGCATACCTCAATCTCCTGAAGATTTGATGAAACATAACTGTTTGGACTATATACACTCGGGTGACCGCGGTTTATGGCGTTTTACAGGGCCTGACAGAGAGGTTGCAATTTCTGTTTCCGGCAAGTTGCGGATTAATGATGATGAAGCATTATCACAAGTAGTGTTGAGTGGGTTTGGGATTGCCTTGTTACCCACATTTATTATCGGTAAAGATTTGCAGGCTAAACGTTTAAAGTCAGTGCTGTCTGAGTACATTCCAACCAAGCAGCAAGTGTATGCGCTATATCTGCCCAAACGAAACCTGCCAATCAAAATTCGTGCGTTTGTTGATTTTCTGGTTGAGCGTTTTGGTGACGACCCATACTGGGATCAAGAGTAAGTGTTCTCATTTTGATATTTACAAACACAAGTTTCATGGTCACTGTGCTTATGATAGCTTTTTGCTGAGAAGCGCTTCAGCCTCAATTGCCGGAACTGGTTTGCTGAAATAATACCCTTGGGCTTCGTTGCAGCCATATTCTTTCAGTAATGCCAGTTGCTCAGTGTTTTCAACCCCCTCGGCGATGACGGTTAATTGCAGTGAATGGCCTAATTGAATAATCGTGTCGACGATTGCCTTGTCATCAGAGCTTGTAGCGAGATCAGCAATGAAAGACTGATCGATTTTCAGTTTGTCGATAGCCAGTCGTTTCAGGTACGATAAACTGGAGTAGCCGGTTCCAAAATCATCGATAGAGAGTTTGACACCCATATTTTTGAGATTCTGTATATTGTTCATTACGCTATCAACGTTTTCCAATAATATGGATTCGGTGAGTTCAAGTTCTAGCAGATGCGCCGGTAGCCCTGTGTTTTTAAGGGCAGTAGCAATGGTTTCCAGCAGGTTACCGCGTTTGAATTGTATGCTCGAAAGATTAACCGCCATCACCAGCGGATACCCGTAATCGAGCCAGAGTTTTGCTTGCCTGCAGGCTTCATTGAGTACCCATTCTCCAATGGGAATAATGAGGCCGCTACGTTCTGCCAGAGGAATGAATTTGGACGGAGGTACCATACCTTTTTGTGGATGCTGCCAGCGCAGAAGTGCTTCAAAACCCGTAACGCTATGATCTGTAATACTTACTTGCGCTTGGTAGTAGAGCTTCAACTCCTGATTTTTCAGTGCATTATGCAACTGGCTTTGTAACTCCATCTGTTCTTGTATATCCAGATTCATTTGTTCTGTAAAGAATTGATAGATGTTTCGGCCATTATCCTTAGCGCGAGTCAGTGCAATAGTGGCTTTTTTGAGTAGACTGTTCCAGTCAGAGCCGTCATTCGGAAAAATACTGATGCCGATGCTGGCAGTTGTGTCGATAATATTGGTCTCGACTTCAAAAGGCTGAGTAAATATATTGATGATATTTTGGATTGTTGAAGCGAAGCGACCATCATCTGGAATATCATTTAATAGCAGTACGAATTTGTCGCTGTCGATACGGCTCAATTTATCAGTTTCATGCAGGTTATTTATCAACCTTTCCTTGACCAATATCAGTAACTGATCCCCAGCGCTATGCCCAAGCGCATCGTTTACATGTTTGAAATTATCCAGATCCAGCAATACAACACCAATCTTAATCTGCTGTTGTTGCGCACTCTCACTTAACTCATGGAAGTATTTGCGGAAAAGAAGCTGATTAGGTAGTTTGGTGAGCGTGTCATGGTATGCCAAAAATGTAATTTTATCTTCGCTAAGCTTGTGTTCTGCACGCGTGCGTAGTGTTGTGATGCCATAAGTCAGATCGGCGGCCAGTTCTTCTAAAAGCTCAACTTCATCTTTGGAGAAAGCAAATGGCTGGGCAGCATAAATCGTGAGTGCTCCTAAAGCACCTTTGCTATCTAACAAAGGTATGGAAATACTTGACTGATAACCACGCCTAAGCGCACTATCCCGCCAAGGAGTCATGCGCGGGCCGTTTAGATAGTCCTGGTTAATATCGGTCAGACCGGTTCTGATGGCAACCCCAGTAGGGCCCTGACCAAACTCATTGTCACCCCAGCTGACATTGATGCTATCCAGATAGTCATCTACATCCCCTGCTTCTGCCATAGGCTGTACTGTTTTATCTTCATCATGTTGTGCATAGCCTACCCATGCCATTAAATAGCCTCCTTTGTCGACAATCATCTGACATATTTCTTTGAGTAAAAGCTGTTCATTTTCAGCTCTAAGCATCGCCATGTTGCAATCACTGAGTAGTTTGAGAGCTCGATTGAGCCTGCTCGTGTGCACTTCGCTGGATCTTAATTCCTGGGTCATTACTTTAGCGGTTGCGAAGGCGCGCTCGCGACCGTTTAACAATAGCCACACGATTAACGCCGTAAGCAGGCTGACGATTACACCGGATATGGCGATATATTCCGCATTTTTATATTCAAGTTTGGACTCTAAAGCAGGTAGGGAGCTGATCGTAATTGTCCAGCTGTGGCCACCGATATCAACGTGTTTGAGTGTGCTAAATACAGGTTTTTGATCGCGCATCGGAGTTCCGGTTTGAGACTCAAAATCGTACATGAGGTTTTCAGGTGCAGGTGTATTTCCATCATAAATGTCAAAGGCAATGCTATTGCCAATTTCGCCGAAGTGAGGACCCATAATGCCGCTCATCAGGTCGTGCATACGGAATGGCGCATACACCCAACCAAGAATGTTTTCTTGACGTGCAGCCAGGGTGGTATTGAGCTTGTTGTGATGGTAAACCGGCAGATACATTAAAAAACCGGGTTGTCTATTGATTTCGGTTTCCTGTACCAGCGTCACCTTGCCTGAAGTAATTATGTTGTTTACATCACGCGCCTGCTCCATAGCCTTGCGCCGCATTGGCTCTGAGTACATGTCGTAACCGAATGCACGTTGATTGCGCCAGTCAAAAGGTTCAAGGTAGACGATGGATGTATAGATATCGCGATTGCCATCAGGGCGTATCTTGTAGTCAGGGAAGCCTTCACTTTGTATCTTTTGCGTATGCGCTGCCAGGTCTTCTGGTTTTATTAACAAAGAAAAGCCTACGCCCTGAATGCCCGGATAACTTTGTGCCAGATTAAGCTGCCGAACGTATTCGCGAAATTCATGGCGCTCAACGTTTTGGGATGATAAAAAAAGCCCTTTTGCACCAAGCAAAACGATTTTATAGCTTTCGATGCGGGATTCTATGTTGCTGACAATTTCATTGGCGCGAAATTCGAAGCGCTCCTGAACATTCTTGAAGTTTGTCTGGTAGGCAGTATTTTGCAGTATATATGTGATGACCAGGCCGACTCCTAAAATCAGCCATGGCAGGAGTCGTTGTCTGTAGCGGCTATCCTGAGATGTTTTATGTAAGATGTTAGTCTTCACACGATAAATCATACACGAATAATAAAATCTGGAAATCAGTATCCCAAACATAATGAATAGCAGCGAGAAGTCTGCTGTTGATAGCCTTGCTGATAGGTGTATCGCTTATGTAGTCAGGATTAGTTAATCAGGCTGCAATTTAGTCAGTGCTAATAGTGGGGGAAGGTATGGTGCAGCATGTTAGAATTTAACTATTATTTCATCATGCTCAGATTTTAAATATGGCGCGTTTTCACATTATCATTCCAGCCGCCGGCGCTGGTAACCGCATGGCTACCGCCATCCCCAAACAATACCTGCCTTTATGCGGCAAGCCGATTGTTTCACACTGTATTCAAACATTTTTTAGCTGTCCGCGTATTGCAACCATCAATCTGGCATTGAGTGCAGAAGATTTTTTCTGGCGCAGCCTGACATTGGATAGCAATAGCAGGTTGAATCTGCATTACACCGGTGGCGATACGCGGGCGCAGACCGTACTGAATACGCTGGAAGCCATGCGGCCAAACGTAGCGGAGGATGACTGGATTCTGGTACATGATGCAGCGCGCCCGGGGCTGACAACATCTTTATTGAATCAGCTATTGGATACACTAGAGCATGATGATGTGGGTGGTTTGCTGGCGCTGCCGCTGGCTGATACGCTTAAGCAGTCAACTGCTGACCAGCGGGTGGAGAAGACAATCCCCAGAGAAGCTCTATGGCAGGCACAGACGCCACAGATGTTTCGCTTTAATTTGCTGCAAAAGGCGTTGACGAGTTTTGATGGCGCACCTACAGATGAGGCACAGGCAGTGGAAGCTTTAGGACTGCAGCCTAAACTGGTCACAGGCTCGCTGCGAAATATGAAAGTGACTTACCCGCAGGACATGGCGCTGATGGAAGTGTTGATGCAAAAGGAACTCTCATTATGAGAATAGGTCATGGTTTTGATGTGCACGCGCTGGTTACCGGGCGCAAATGCATTATCGGCGGTGTACATGTTCCGCATGATAAAGGTCTCGATGGGCATTCGGATGCAGATGTGTTGCTGCATGCTATTTGCGATTCCTTGCTGGGCGCAGCGGCATTGGGTGATATCGGTAAGCATTTTCCACCGAGTGATACGCGCTTTAAAGGTGTCGATTCGCGACAGTTGTTGCGACACGTGGTTGGCTTGCTTAAGGATAAGGGTTTTGTTGTGGGTAATATAGATGCCACCGTGATTTGTGAGGCGCCTAAATTAAGCCCCCATACTGCGCAGATGTGTACAAATATTGCCAGTGACTGCGAGGTTGAGTTATCGCAGATTAATGTAAAAGCTACTACTACAGAAAAACTCGGTTTCACCGGACGCGGTGAAGGCATTGCGGCGGAGGCTGTTTGTATTATTACGCCATTTTGATTGGATATGAGTGCTTATTAAAAGTGTTATTTTGGATGCATATTACCCGTAAAGGGCATGTCCGTAGAATATATGCGCTGAAGCGCATTATTCATACGCCAAAGGCGCACGGAACGCAGGAGCCGAGATAGTATGCAATATACAGCGAGGTTACGAGTCCATTTGAAACATAGCCGCAACGAAGTAATGCGCCAAAATAATATTTTTAGGAAGCACTCATAAAATGTTTCGTTGGTTCGAAAGTCTAGTCAATCCATTTCCTAGCCAGTCTATTCAGGCAACTTCTAAAAGTTTCTGGGCATTTGCCTGGGGCTGTACCGAAGGGATGCGCCCTTATATTCTGGCAATGACATTGTTGACGGCTGTGATTGGGGCGTTTGAAGCTTTATTGTTTGCCATGATGGGCAAGGTGGTAGATTGGTTGAGCAAAGTCCAGCCTGACCAGTTATGGACGCAGGAAAAAAATCATTTATTGCTGCTGGTCGGTGCATTGATATTCAGTACAGTGTTCATCGGTTTGCAGTCATTACTGAAACACCAGACACTCGCGGGTAATTTTCCTATGCGCCTGCGCTGGAATTTTCATCGCCTGATGCTTAACCAGAGCATGGGCTTTTATCAGGATGAATTTTCCGGGCGCGTGTCCGCCAAAGTGATGCAAACTGCACTTGCGGTGCGAGATGTATGGTTTATTGTTGCGGATATTCTGGTATTTGTCGTGATCTATTTCGCGACCATGGTGGCAGTGGTTGGCAGTTTTAATACGCTGATTATCTGGCCATTTCTCGGTTGGCTGGCACTGTATGCCAGTGCACTGACTTACTTCATCCCCAGATTAAGCAAAGTTTCGCAGCAGCAGGCGGATGCGCGCTCACTAATGACAGGCCGCATTACCGATGCCTATACCAATATCAGTACCGTAAAATTATTTTCGCATGCCGGACGTGAGGCAGGCTATGCAAAATCTGCCATGCATGAATTTTTAGGTACCGTGCATAAACAGATGCGCATGGTCAGCAGCATAGAGACCATCAATCATCTGCTGAACATGCTGCTGATTTTGAGCTGTGGCGGAGTCGCGCTTTGGTTATGGAGCAAGGGGCAAGTCGGTGTGGGCGGTGTTGCCGCGGTGACGGCAATGGCGTTAAGGCTTAACGGCATTTCACACTGGGTAATGTGGGAGATGACTTCGCTGTATGAGCAGGTGGGCACGGTGCAGGATGGCATCAACACGCTTTCAATGCCGCATCATGTCGTTGATATGCCGGATGCAATGACCTTGCAGGTAAAAAATGGCCAAATACATTTCAGTCAGGTTGATTTTGCATACAACAACCAGAGTCTGCTGCTAAATAAGTTTGAACTCAACATCAAACCCGGTGAAAAAATCGGGCTGGTTGGGCGTTCTGGTGCAGGTAAATCTACAATCGTGAATCTGCTGCTGCGTTTTTACGAGATTCAATCTGGCCGCATTATGATTGATGGACAGGATAATAAAGCCGTTACACAGAACAGTCTGCGCGCGCATATCGGCATGGTGACGCAGGATACCTCCTTGCTGCACCGCAGTGTGCGCGACAATATTCTCTATGGCCGCCCGGATGCTACCGAAGCCGAGATGATTGCCGCTGCCAAGCGTGCTGAAGCCCATGACTTTATTTTGAACCTGCGTGATGCAAAAGGGCGCACCGGCTATGATGCCCATGTGGGCGAGCGTGGCGTAAAACTCTCAGGTGGCCAGCGTCAGCGCATAGCCATCGCACGGGTGATGCTCAAAGATGCGCCGATACTGGTGCTGGATGAAGCTACCAGCGCGCTGGATTCGGAAGTTGAATCCGTTATCCAGAGCAGTCTTTATGAGTTGATGCAAGGCAAGACCGTTATCGCAATTGCACACCGTTTATCTACGATTGCAGCGATGGATCGCTTGGTAGTGCTGGATCAGGGGGCGATTATTGAAGAGGGTGACCATAAGACCTTGTTAGCCAAAGGCGGACTCTACGCGCAATTATGGAAGCGTCAGAGCGGTGGTTTTCTGGGCGAAGAGTAAAAGTATATTTTAGTGATTAAAGCTGAATAGTTTGAACTTGGATATTCAAAAGGAGTAAACAATGAACGCAAGCCCTGAAGCCCGTCCGCCATTACCGCCTTTTACGCGCGAAACAGCAGCGCAAAAGGTGCGTCTTGCAGAAGACGGCTGGAATAGCCGTGACCCGCAGCGCGTATCATTGGTTTATACGCAAGATAGCCAGTGGCGTAACCGTGCCGAGTTTCCGGCAGGCCGTGAGCAGATTGTTGAGTTCTTAACCCGTAAATGGGCTAAAGAGCTGGATTACCGGCTGATTAAAGAACTATGGGCATTTGACCTCAACCGCATTGCCGTGCGCTTTGCTTATGAATGGCATGACGACTCAGGTCAGTGGTATCGCTCATACGGCAATGAGAACTGGCAGTTTAATGCTGATGGTTTGATGGAGCTACGCTACGCCAGCATCAATGACCTGCCGATTAAAGAATCTGAACGCAAGTTTTTCTGGCCATTAGGGCGTAGGCCGGATAACCATCCGGGTTTGAGTGACTTAGGTTTGTAACCTACACTTAAAGTACAGTGCGGTTATTGTGATTTAAGCAACACAATCACTGCGCCGCTGCCGCCATCGGTTTTTCGTGCCTGTGCGTAGGCGATGACTTCATCACGCTGTACTAGCCAGCCGCGCAGTTTGTGTTTGAGTACGGGTTCTTTGTTGCGTGAACCCAGACCTTTGCCATGTACGATACGTACGCAACGAATCCCGCGCTTTTTGCAATCGTTGAGAAAAGTTGCCACATAAACTCTGGCTTCATCGGAAATCAAACCATGCAGGTCAATTGCGGCCTGTATTACCCAGTGACCGCGCCTAAGTTTGCTTAAAATGTCCGGTGAATGTCCGTCACGCAGATACAGTAACTCTTCGCCTGTTTCGAGTTCGTGTGCAGGAATATAGTGATCAGACAGTGAATCAGCCAATGCCTGCTGTTCGTCCAGAATGAATTGCTTGGGGATGGGTTTCGGTTTGTTAGGTGCGTGGTGCAAGCGCGCATGCTTGATCTCATCAGGCAGTGGGCGGGCGTCTTGTACCGCATGCTGGAAGATATCAACTGGCTCAGCAGGCGCTATATTTGTGACTACTTGCTCAGCAGGTTCTACCTTGATCTGAGATTTGACTTGCTTGATTTGTTCGCGCAGCGTTTTCATCACCTAAGTCTTTATAGATTCGTCTGTGTGAAGTGTTCAGATCACACAGACGTTGCCCGATTTATTTCAAATGATCCAGATAACGCTCTGCATCGAGGGCGGCCATACAACCGGTACCTGCACTGGTTACTGCCTGGCGATAGATATGATCCTGCACGTCGCCTGCTGCAAAAACGCCTGGCACGCTGGTGGCTGTCGCATTACCCGTACGTCCCATCTGTGTGATGATATAGCCGCCTTCCATTTCCAGCTGGCCTTCAAAGATATCGGTGTTTGGTTTGTGACCGATGGCAATGAAAACACCTTGTAGTTTGATATCTTTAGTGCTGCCATCATCCACATTTTTGATGCGCATACCGGTCACACCAGTGTTGTCACCCAGCACTTCATCCAGCGTAGAAAAAGTTTCCAGCACGATTTTGCCTTCAGCAACACGCGCCATCAATTTGTCTACCAGAATCGCCTCTGCCTTGAATTTGTCGCGGCGGTGCACCAGTGTCACTTTGCTGGCAATGTTAGCAAGGTACAGCGCTTCTTCAACCGCAGTATTGCCGCCGCCGATGACTGCAACTTCCTGATTGCGGTAGAAAAAGCCGTCACAGGTAGCACAGGCTGAAACACCCTTGCCTGAGAAGGCTTCTTCAGATGGCAGGCCCAGATATTTGGCTGATGCCCCGGTTGCAATAATCAGTGCGTCGCAGGTGTACTCACCGCTGTCACCAACTAAGCGGATCGGTTTTTCAGTCAAATGCGTAGTGTGGATATGGTCAAAAATCATTTCGGTATTGAAGCGCTCCGCATGCTTCTGGAAGCGAGCCATTAATTCCGGACCCTGCACACCGTCAGCATCTGCTGGCCAGTTGTCTACCTCAGTCGTAGTCATGAGCTGGCCGCCTTGAGCGATACCGGTAATCAGGACAGGTTTAAGATTGGCGCGAGCCGCATATACAGACGCAGAGTAACCAGCAGGACCAGAACCTAAAATGAGTAATTTGGCGTGACGTGTTGCCATAATCTATTGCTTTCTAAATGAATATTAATACTGAAAATCGGGGTTAATGTTTATTTCTCGAGCATGCTGCGTAACATCCATGCAGTCTTCTCATGCAGCTGCAAGCGTTGCGTTAACAGGTCTGCAGTTGCTTCATCAGAAGCGGCATCCGCACTAGGAAAAACACTGCGCGCAGTGCGGCATACTGCTTCATGGCCTGCAACGAGTTCGCTAATCATATCCTGTGCTTTTGGCACGGATTCTGTCTCTTTAATCGAAGTGAGTTTTGCAAAATCACGATAAGTGCCTGGTGCATAGACATCCAGTGCGCGGATACGTTCTGCGATTAAATCAACAGCAAGCGCTAACTCGTTATATTGGGTTTCAAACATTAAATGCAAGGTGTTAAACATTGGACCGGTCACATTCCAATGAAAATAATGCGTTTTCAGATAAAGCGTATAGGTATCTGCCAGCAGGTGAGACAGACCCTGTGCGATGTTTTTTCTATCTTGTTCTTTTATGCCGATATCCATAGCAATGCTCCGTGATATTCAAAGTTGAAAGGAAGAGGTTTCTATAAATTTTTTTATGCAATGCGCATTAAATATACGGTGCACACAGGCTGGAAAGTATCATGTTTACAGCAAGGCCAGGAGCGCCGTACAGGAAAACGATGCGCATAAAAAATGTATTTATGGGAGTCCTGATAAGTTTGATATTCTAATCGCTACGCACTTACTTTGATACTGCTATAATTAAATCCAACAGTAAATAAGCTAAGGTTTTGCTATCTTGTTTTTCAAAAAATCCAAACCAGCCAACGCAAGGCGTGAGGCTGAGGTCACTAAATCAAATGCACTAGCTACAACGCTCCTGAAGGAAGCTTGGTGGCTGGGGCTTGTCTTGGTTGGTCTTTATATTACGGTTATTCTTTTTACTTATCATCCAGACGATTCATCATGGTCACACATTGCGCCTGATAATGCAGTTATCCATAACAGTGGTGGTAGTGTAGGTGCCTGGGTGTCTGATCTGCTTTTGTATGTGTTTGGTTTTTCAGCATGGTGGTGGGCAATACTGGCGTTTTATGCAATGTGGTTTGTGTATCTCAAGCTAGAAGCGGTAGACCAGAGCGAGAAGCCATTTTTACTGTTCAACTTCATCGGGTTTGCTTTGTTGTTACTTGCCTCAAGTGCGATTGAAGCAGGCCATCTGGTTGCGCTGCCCGCAAGTTTGCCGCTTGCGCCCGGCGGTATGCTTGGCGCGGCCGTTGATTCAGGCCTGCGCAGCTTGTTCGGTTATATCGGCTCCAGCATGGTATTGCTGCTTATGTTCGTCGTGGGATTCAGCCTGTTTACGGGCTGGTCATGGATTATGATTATCGAGAAGTTCGGCGCTGGTTTGATTGCCAGCTATGAGTTTATCAAGCTGAAATGGCATGACTGGCAAGATAGAAAAGCCGGTGCGGCAGTGAAGCAGGAGCGTACTGAGTTTGTACAAAACGAGCGCGCACGCACTGTAGACCGCGAGCCGATACAGATTGAAACGCCTGTATTGGAAATTGCCAAAAGCGCGCGCGTGCAAAAAGAAAAGCAGGTGCCTTTATTTGAAACACATCCTGATTCTCCGTTGCCGCCTATACATCTGCTGGATGAAGCAAGTAATAGTGTTGAATTGCCTTCTGTTGAAACACTCGACTTTACGTCACGGCTGATTGAACGCAAGCTCATGGATTTCGGCATTGAGGTCAAAGTACTGATCGCTTTGCCAGGCCCCGTTATTACGCGTTATGAGCTGGAGCCAGCTGCCGGCGTAAAAGGTAGTCAAGTGACCAATCTGGTCAAAGATTTAGCACGTGCTTTATCTGTAGTGAGTGTGCGCGTGGTTGAAACCATTCCCGGCAAAACCTGCATGGGGCTGGAGATCCCCAATCCAAAACGCCAGATTGTACATTTGTCTGAAATCATGGGCAGCCAAGCCTATGCTGATGTGCATTCACCACTTGCGATATCGCTGGGTAAGGACATCTCCGGTAAACCTGCAGTGGCTGATCTTGCCAAAATGCCGCACGTGCTGGTTGCAGGTACTACCGGCTCGGGTAAATCTGTGGCTGTCAACGCGCTGATTTTAAGTATGCTGTATAAATCAGATGCGAGTCAGGTGCGCATGATTCTGATTGACCCCAAAATGCTGGAACTTTCAGTTTATGAAGGTATTCCGCATCTGCTGGCACCTGTGGTCACGGATATGCGTCAGGCTGGCAATGCTTTGAACTGGTGCGTAGCAGAAATGGAACGCCGCTATAAACTGATGTCTATGATGGGTGTGCGTAACCTTGCCGGCTACAACCAGAAAATCAAGGAAGCGAAAAAAGAAGGCACTTCAATTCCGCATCCGTTCAGTTTAACGCCGGATGACCCTGAGCCATTGGATGAAATGCCATTCATCGTAGTGGTGATTGATGAGTTTGCCGACTTGATGATGGTGGTGGGTAAAAAGGTTGAGGAATTGATCGCGCGTCTGGCACAGAAAGCCCGTGCCTCCGGTATCCATTTAATATTGGCAACGCAGCGTCCATCAGTCGATGTGATTACCGGTTTGATCAAGGCGAATATTCCTACACGTATTGCGTTTCAGGTTTCAAGCAAGATCGACTCGCGCACGATATTAGACCAAATGGGTGCTGAGGCGTTGTTAGGACAGGGTGACATGTTGTACTTGCCACCGGGAACTGGCTACCCGACACGTATCCACGGTGCGTTTGTATCTGACCAGGAAGTGCATAAGGTGGTGAACTATCTTAAGGCACAAGGTGAACCAAACTACATTGAAGGTATTCTTACGAATGAAGCAGAAGAAGGTGGCGCTGAATTTACCAGCAATGGTAGCGCTGCAGGTGGTGCAGAAGTTGACCCGCTGTATGACGAGGCTGTAGGCATTGTGCTTAAAACGCGCAGAGCCAGTATTTCATCTGTGCAGCGTCAGTTACGTATCGGTTATAACCGTGCGGCACGCTTGATTGAAGATATGGAACGTGCCGGTTTGGTGTCAGCCATGCAAAGTAACGGTAACCGTGAAGTGCTGGCACCACACCACGAAGCTTAGAGAAATACAAAGTCTCAAATTAAATTTTAGGAATTGAATGATACATATTAAAAAAATAGTGCCTTATTTGCTGCTACCGGTTTTACTGGCAGCGCAAACAGCCAGTGCTGATGGCATGTCCAGTGTTAAATCCTTTTATGAGCAGACTAAATCCGTACGAGCCAATTTTCATCAATTAGTCACAGATCGGCAAGGACGTAAGGTGCAGGAAGTTGACGGCCAAATGCAGCTGCAACGCCCCAATAAATTCAGGTGGGATTATCAAAAACCGTATGAGCAACAAATAATCAGCGACGGCAAACAGGTATGGCTGTATGACGTAGAGCTGGCACAAGTGACAGTGCGCGCATTGAGTCAATCAATAGGGTCTAGTCCGGCAGCGCTGTTGGCTGGCGGCACAGCCATTGATAAAACCTTTAAGCTGATGAACGCACCCGCTAAAGACGGGCTGGAATGGGTTGATGCGATTCCTAAAGACAAAGAATCTGGCTTCGAGAAAATACTGATGGGTTTTAACGGTAATAAGATTCAGGAGCTGTCATTAGTGGATAGCTTTGGCCACACTACAAAAATTGTATTTACGCAGATTGAAGTGAATCCTGCACTTGAGGATAAAAGCTTTCTGTTTAAAGCGCCTAAAGGCGTCGATGTTGTAGGTGAGTAAGCTTTTTTAAATCATGAATCTTGATGACATTTACTGCATATTTTGAATAGTCTGTTTGCCACCAATACGCCGGAAGCGCCGCTTGCCGAGCGCCTGCGTCCCAAAACACTTGATGAAGTCGTCGGGCAATCGCATCTGCTGGGGCCAAGTAAACCGCTACGACTGGCATTCCAATCCGGCAAGCTGCCATCCATGATTTTATGGGGGCCGCCGGGTGTAGGAAAAACCACACTGGCAAGGCTCATTGCCAATACTGCGGATGCCGAATTTATTCCAATTTCCGCTGTACTGTCCGGCATCAAAGATATCCGTGAAGCAGTTGAGCGCGCTGAGATTACCCTGCAGCAGCATGACCGTAAAACCATTTTGTTTGTAGATGAAGTGCACCGCTTTAACAAAGGCCAGCAGGATGCATTCCTGCCATTTGTAGAAAGCGGCCTGATTACCTTTATCGGAGCGACTACCGAGAATCCGTCGTTTGAAGTGAACAGCGCGCTGCTCTCCCGGGCGCAGGTGTTTGTGCTGAATGCACTTTCTGAACCAGAGCTTTCCTTATTGCTTGACCGCGCACAGCAGCTGGTAGCAGCTGACATTAGACTGACCGATGACGTGCGTGAGCAGGTGCTGGCGTATGCGGATGGCGATGCAAGGCGTTTACTCAATTTTGTTGAGGGTTTATTCAACGCTGCGCAAGGTGCCGGCATTACCGAGGTAGATGAAGCTTTTCTGCAGACGACGATGGCGGCTAAGCTGCGTCGTTTTGATAAAGGTGGTGAAGCATTCTATGATCAGATATCCGCAATGCATAAATCAGTGCGCGGCTCTAATCCTGATGCTGCCTTGTATTGGTTTTTACGCATGATAGATGGTGGTGCTGATCCTCTATATTTAGGGCGGCGTATCGTGCGCATGGCGATTGAAGATATTGGCATTGCTGACCCGCGTGCGCAGACTATGGCACTTGAAGCCTGCCAGATTTATGAGCGGCTGGGGTCGCCGGAAGGTGAACTGGCGTTGTCGAATGCGGTGATTTATCTGGCGGTGGCAGCTAAAAGCAATGCAGCTTATATGGCTTACAATCAAGCCAAAGCATTTGTAGCGCAGGATAAATCACGCCCGGTGCCGTTACACTTGCGTAATGCGCCAACCAAGCTTATGAAAGCACTGGATTACGGCAAAGAGTACCGTTACGCGCATAACGAACCGGAAGCGTATGCTGCAGGCGAAAATTATTTTCCGGATGAATTAGCGCCCCAACAGTTTTATGTGCCCACGCCACGCGGCTTAGAAGGTAAAATAGCGGAAAAATTGGCGCATCTGCGTGATTTGGATAAAAAGGCAAAAAAATAAATTTGCCACAGATAAGCTATAGAAAAAATTCTTTTTAACCGCCGATAAACGCCGATAAAACCACAGACTGTTAATTCCAGTTTGCAGATGGATTTAAATCGTTAAGTTGAGTTTGTTAATTTTGTCTGTTATGCGATTAACTTGGTAAGGATATAGTAAATTAATTTTCTCCAGGTTTTGTCTGTAGTTATCGGCGTTTATCTGCGTTTATCGGCGGTTAAATAAATACTTTAGGAAAGTTAAATGTTAGATATTCAAGCACTAAGAAATGATTTAGACGCTGTTGTTGCCCAGCTTAAAAGACGCGGCTTTGCATTTGATGCAGCCAAATTCACCGCCCTGGAACAAGAGCGTAAAACTGTGCAGACACGCACGCAGGACCTGCAAGCGAAGCGCAATAACACTTCCAAGCAGATTGGTATGGCCAAGGCTAAAGGTGAAGATGTTTCTGCCATTATGGCGGAAGTTGCAGGTCTGGGTGACCAGTTGAAAGCTGACGAAGCGCGCTTGGCTGAGTTGCAAAAAGAGTTGCAGGACATGCTGTTGAATGTGCCTAACCTGCCACATGAAAGTGTGCCGCAAGGCAAGTCTGAAGAAGATAACGTAGAAGTACGCCGTATCGGTACGCCACGCGTGTTTGATTTTGAGATTAAAGACCATGCTGACGTCGGTGTAGCGCTGGGGCTGGATTTTGATACCGGTGCCAAGTTGTCAGGTGCGCGTTTTACTTTAATGCGCGGTCAGATCGCCAAACTGCATCGTGCGCTGGCGCAGTTCATGCTCGATACGCAAACCGAGCAGCATGGCTATACTGAGTGTTACACGCCATACATGGTGAATGCCGAGAGTTTGATCGGAACCGGTCAGTTGCCTAAGTTTGAAGAAGATTTGTTCTCTTTAAATCATAATGACAGTAAGCTTTACCTGATACCAACTTCAGAAGTCACGCTGACCAATACCGTGCGTGACGAGATCGTAGCGCTGGAAGCCCTGCCGATTAAGTTGACAGCGCATACGCCGTGCTTCCGTTCCGAGGCTGGTTCTTACGGCCGTGACACCAAAGGCATGATACGCCAGCACCAGTTCGATAAAGTAGAAATGGTGCAGATCGTGCATCCGGAAAAAAGCTACGATGCATTGGAGCAGATGGTAGGGCATGCCGAGAGTATTCTTAAAGCGCTTGAACTGCCGTATCGTGTGGTTTCACTTTGTACTGGTGATATGGGCTTTGGCGCAGCTAAGACTTACGATTTGGAAGTATGGCTACCGGCACAGAATACCTACCGTGAAATCTCATCAGTTTCCAACTGCGAAGCCTTCCAGGCACGTCGCCTGCAGGCGCGTTTCAGAAATGAGAATGGTAAGCCGGAGTTAGTACATACTTTGAATGGTTCCGGTCTTGCAGTTGGCCGCACACTGGTAGCCGTGCTGGAGAACTATCAGCAGGCTGATGGCTCTGTAAAAGTGCCGCAAGTGCTCAAGGCTTATATGAATAATCTGGAATATATCAAAGCCTGATTCTCTCAAGCAAGATAAAAAAATAGCGGTGAATCATCACCGCCCAAGTCAGAAAATACATTCTGCATTTGCCTTAATTAATACACGGGGGAACTTGTATTAATTAAGGCTTTTTATTATTAGAAGTCGTAACGGATGCCGCCAAATACTGTACGTCCGCGACCTGCAACCATACCGTCTACGCGGCTAGCCAGATATTCCCTGTCAGCCAGATTGTGGCCACTCAGGAATAAAGTGGCTTTGGATCCTTGCGGTTTGAATGTGACTGATGCATTCACTAATGTGTAAGATGGAATCTTGCCAGCGGTGCCAGTCACAGGATCTGACAATCTGCCAATGGCATCAGGTTCTTGCTCGCTTACGTAATCGGCACCGATGCGGGCATTAATGCCCACCGGGTGTGAATAGCCGAAATTAAGCGATGCGATGTGCTTAGGTGCATAGGGCAAACGGCTGCCGTTATTGATGTACTGGCAAGTATCCCCGGAGCAGAATTTGGCTGCGTTGCTGTTGAGTTCGGCGTTATTGACAGCATCTTCTATATCCTCATTAGATTGAAAAGCATCTTTCTTGAATTTGGCAGTGAAGAGATTGGTATATGAACCTGTTACATAAAAGTTATGTGGTGTATCAAAAATTGTTCCAAAATCTACACGCCCAGATAATTCAAGGCCTTGCATCAGCGATTTCCCACCATTTTCGAAACGCCCCCCATTTTTAATGACAATCTCATCAAAGTCGGTATGGAACAAAGTTGCTTGTGCTTGAATACCTTTAAAATACTTAGTCCTTACCCCGGCTTCCCAGTTGGTACTTTCTTCGGGCTTGGTGTTATCAATTAAAACGCCATTTTGTCCTTCAGAGAGATCACGGTCGGGCCTAGGTGGTGCAAAACCTTTATGAACGCCAGCGAAGAAGGTGGTGTTTTCAATACCATTCCAAGCCACGCCTAAACCAGGCAGTAATTCCGAGTAGCGATTAGTATCTTTAATGCCTTGTGCTTCACCTTCTGCCCAAATGACATTAGTGCGTACTTTTACATCTTCAAAGCGTAAGCCTGGTGTGATAGACCAATTACCTGCATGAAAAGTGTTTTGCAGATAATAGGACATCGCGGTGACTTCAGTTTTGATGTGTTCTCTGAAGTAGCCATCAAAGCCACCATCTGGAATCCCATCGTCATCATTATCATAAGTTGCCTGATCAATGCCAGTAAAAGATTTTGCATAACTCAGACTATTTCTGAAAGCCGGTGTGTAACCGCGAAACCCTTTGCGGTCGATATTTTCCTTGTGATATCTGAAGCCCGCTACCAAATCATTTTCGATTCCAAATAATTTGTGGTTCAGATCTAGCCTCGGCTCAATACCCCAGTAGGTAAATTTCCTTGGGCGCCATTGACCGCCGCAATTTGCTGCATTTGCTGAAGTTACTGCTTCTTCTTCCTCACCGGTTGGACAATGAGCAAGTGTACTGTAAGCATCGCCTTGCCCCCAATACGCTTCGTCATCCCAGTTACCTGGGCTGGCAACTTGACGCATAGATGCGCGCTCTGTATTTGCATAATAAGCTTGTGTGCTTAATTTCATGCGGTCATCAACCTGAAATATGTGCTGTAGTTGTGCAACCTTGCGTTCCATTTCGAACTTATCATTTTTACCAGTTGGTGCCTGATATTTATCTTCTCGATATTCTTGTCTGCTCAAACCAGTTTCAGATATGTTTGAATATTCTTTGTAATAACCGATTTTACCAATCAGTGTCTGACGGTCGGTCAGGTTAATCTGGCCTTTGATTCTGAAATCCTGCTGTTCGAATTCGTGATTGTTACGAACGCCATCACCCTTATTCTGTAAAGCATCTATCATGAAGCCGCCACGCTCATTGCCATAACCAAGGTTGATGTGTCCGCCCACAAAATCATCGCTACCAGCTTTGGCCGTCACGCTGCCGGCAAAGCCATTGCTTGGTAGAGGCTTGGTGACAAAGTTAATCATGCCGCCTACGGTCTGAGGGCCATACAATACCTGACCGGAACCTTTGACGACTTCAATACGGTCAATCAGCTCAATAGGCGTTGTGTAATGCGCTGCTGGGTCTCCATACGGCGCAAGAAATAATGGCATGCCATCTTCCATCAGCAATGTTCTGGATGTTCTGCGAGGATCTAATCCACGAACACCAATATTGATACCTAAGCCAAAAGCATTTTCACCGACTACATTAATGCCCGGCACATTATTAAGTGCTTCCTGCATGGAGAAAGGCCTGCGCTCTTGAATGGATTTGTCTGTAACAACGTCGAATGAACCTGGTACTGATTCTAGTTTTTCAGGAAGAATGCCTTTTACAGTCACTGCCTCGAGTTTTATTTTTTCAGCATCTGCTGCGCTATCTTCTGAAAATGCATGTGTCGATGTACCTGCAAATGCCAGCATGACTGCCGTGGCAGTTAGTTTTCTCATAGGTTTATTCATATACTTTTTACTTCCCATAAAATTTCAAAAAGCTATTTATAGCCTCATAGTAGATAGCTATAACTGTGCCAATTAAATTAAATTATTGATATATATGAATTTTTTTAAAAACTACTGGTTATTATGGTTTAAAAATATTCAATAATTGGCTGTTAAAAACCGATTGGTGGCTATTAAAAAACATAAAAAAAGTAAGGTTTTAATTTGAATCGATATTTATTAAGTTTGGATTAAGGTTTGCTTTCTAGAATGAATCTGCTTACTAATTACTAAGGAGACTTTAATGAAAAATACATTTAAAACAGCTTTTGTTGTGTCCGGCATAGCATTAATCTTGAACGTACCAACGGTATATGCAGATGATGATGCGCAGGAGATAGCTGCAATTACCAAGGAGTTTGGATTGATTACCCTGGATCAGGCCCAGGCAAAAGCTTTAGCGGCTAAGCCCGGTGTTGTTACCGATGCCGATCTGGATGATCGCGATTTTGGTAAAGGTTGGGATTATGAATTTGAGATTGTTGATGCTGATGGCCGAGAGTGGGAGGTGGATGTGGATGCAAAAACCGGTGCCGTAGGAAAAGTCAGGCGCGACTGGTTTTAGCGGATAACCAATCGGTATAAGATGCAATTATTGTTTATCTGTCTAAATTAAAAAAGATGAAAACGGCGCTAATCAGCGCCGTTTTTTGTGTGTGGATATGTTTAGACTTATAAGTCAAACAGTTCGCTTAAGAAGCTTTCTTTCTTTTTCTTTCTGTAATACTGATCATCACGGGGCGCTTCATAACTGCGTTGTTTATAAGCATGGTCATCACTCTGTGTTGGTTTAGCAGCTGGCTGGCTACTTTTGTCTATTATTTTATCCAGCTCGCCACGATCTAACCAGACACCTCTGCAGCCAGGACAATAGTCAATTTCTACGCCTTGTCTTTCACTCATCATTAAATTTACATTGTCACATACTGGGCATTTCATTCAGCAGAACCTTTCTCGTTTAAAAACATTCACTATCTTGACCTTTGAAACGTGGAACAGTTCTACCTTCCAGATTGATGACGTTTAAAAAGTGCATGAATGATCATTCCGTTTTAATAATTCAGTTTGAATTAAGTTTAGTCATTTATTGTGAGGGCTATAGAAAAATAATAACGGGCTAATGAATCATGCAAACACTATGCATGCCAATATTCTTATTGATGCTGATGACTAGCAGCAGTGTTTATGCCGATACTACGCTGTATGGAGGACAGCCTCGTATCGCTATTGAGTTCGAGCATGAAGAAGCCCCTGATCATTCTGAGATCTCTAATTCGGTGACACTGATACCAGGTATCCGATGGAATAACGGATTCATTAATCAGGTCGAGCTGCTTGTTCAAGCAGAGCGTGAAAAAGAGGAAGAGGGCGGTGTATGGCATAGAGAATCCGGCAGGAAAATAGCTATACGCATCCGCAAGGATTTTCAGTTTACGGATAAACTCAGGGCAGCGACCAGAGTTTTGTTAGGCCGTGCTTTAAATGAAAGCAATGGTTATACCTATGCCTACTTTGAGCCTGCCTTAAAATATAAATTCCGCTATTTTGATTTTACTGTGGGGGTCCGTACAGTCAGGGCAATTGATGGCTCAGACGGCCATGATTCAAACAAAGTAAGACTGGGTCCCAGTTTTGATATCAATAAACATAATGAAATAGAGTTTAGGTGGGTGCGTAGCTGGGAGGCTAATAGCGGTAAGCATGAGAGTGATGCTTATATCATGGAATATATATATAAGTTTTGATGTGGTAGCTGATCTTTATCACCAAGCCAATTTTATTGGTAATATGGTTACGATACAGATTACTCATTTAATTTCAGGAAAAAACTATGATTAAAGCATCAAAAACATTGCGTGAAATTGTTGGTTTGGGCTTGGCACCTGCACCGTTAAAAGAATCTGTTTTGATCATGATTGACTGCCAGAATACCTACAGAAAAGGCCTGATGCAGTTAACGGGAGTAGAGCTTGCTATTCTGGAGGCCAGGAGGCTACTGGCTAAAGCTAGAGAGCTTAAAATTCCTGTTATTCACATTCAGCATGATGCCGGTGTTGGTTCGCCTTATGACGTTTCGGCAGAGATTGGCGCTATTTGTGATGAGGTGGCACCCATTGCTGGAGAAGCTGTGATTACTAAAAACTACCCGAATTCGTTCGTTGCTACGGATCTTGATCAACAGCTGAAAGCGCTGGGCATCAAGAACATTGTGCTGGCCGGTTTTATGACGCATATGTGTATTAATTCCACTGCACATGGCGCTTTTAATCTTGGTTATTTTGTCACGGTGGTTGCGAGTGCTACTGCAACACGTCCGTTACAGGCAGCCGACGGTAAAGTTTTGTCAGCGCAGGAGGTGCAGGATGGGGCGATAGCATCTACGCGTGACTTGTATGCGGCAATCGTTGATAGCGTTGATGAATTAAACTAGCTGTTGAAACTGGGGTTTTAATTAGGTTTCTGGTTTATTCAGTGTAATTATAACGGGCTGTTAAGCACTGGATAAGCCTCCCAGCCGTTATAGTCAAAGTGCCACCATTCATTCTGGTACACAGTGAACCCTTCGGCTTCCATTGCCGCCCTCAGCAAGTCTCTGGCTTTTGTTTGTTCCGGTGTGCCACCTTTGTAATCCGGGTGTGCACGTTCGGTAAATTCGTCATATGCACTGGGCATCGTGACTTCTTTCCCGGTTTTTAGATCATATAGCGTGATATCCAAAGCGCAGCCGCGGTTGTGGCGGGAGCCTTTTAACGGATCAGACAAATAGGCTCGATTCAGAGGATATTGATCCCACATTTCACGTGTAACCTGCCATTGCCGGTATGCATCAAACACCATCAGGCCAAATCCGGCAGCACGTAATCTGTCATGCGCTCTGCTAAAGGCTACTGCTGCAGGACGCTGCAGCATTGCACGTGCAACCTGATATAAAGGCTTTGCCATAAAGTTATTAGCTGTGGCATAGCGGATGTCAAGTTGCAGACGTTTATCGAATTCAGCCAAATCCACCAGATCAACTTTTGCAGTTGCATTTGGCGTGGTTGGCGGTGTGGTAGGGGCGTTAGTAATTTCAGTAAAATCAGTTTTGTCAGTGCCTAGAAATGCAACAAATATCTGGGCTGGCGTTGCCCCCAGATTTGAGCCTATATGCGGCACAGCGATGGCTTCCATGAGCGCTTCGCCTTTCTTGAACTGAACCCGCTTGCCGTTAGCGTATTCCATTTCCAGTTCGCCGGCTAACAGGTAGGCTACCAGCGGTACTTTGTGCTTATGCCATCCGGTGGATTGCCCTGACGGAATGGTAATGATAGCGGAGGTAACTTTCGCCTGCCCAGATTGCGGGTATGTGAGTGGCTCACCGGCTATGGTCTGCTCTGTTTCCAGCAGTATTTGTATATGCGGATAAGTATCAGCATTGGCTGTACCTTGCAGCAAGCTTGTGATGAGGCATATGGCAGCAGTGAGTGCGCGAGACAGGGTTGGTTGATACATATCTATAATATCTCCCAATGAGTAGAAGTGCCTTTAAAAAGGAAAGTTAATTGCGTGCAATTCTGAGTTTGTACATTTCAGAGTTATGTTCAGGCTGGTATTTTTCCAGAATGCGTTGATAGCTACGCACGGATTCTACAAAAATCACCGGAGCACCGCCGCTGGCGTAGCCATATTTCAGAGTCGTGTAGTAATCCGGGTTTTTAAGCAGTACCAGTGTTTTCTTGATATCTGCCCAGCTGTCAGGATTAAGGCCAAGCCGTTTTGCCAGCACACGCGCATCTTCTAAATGTGCATAGCCAATGTTGTAGGCAGCAAGTGCCATATAAGTTCTATCAGGCTCCGGAATGCGTTCCGGTATCGTATCTTTGAGCTTTATAATGTACTTTGCCCCGGCCGGAATACTCTGTTTTGGGTCTAACCTATCGGTTACCCCCATTAAATCCGCAGTGCTTTCTGTCAGCATCATTAATCCGCGTACATTGGTAGGTGAGGTGTTGAACGTGTCCCAATGCGACTCCCGGTAGCTGACGGCAGCCAGCAGGCGCCAATCCAGACCAGTGACATCCTGCGCTTGTTTGAACAGGTGAATATACTTCGGTAGCAAAGTGTTGCTGCGTTTAAGAAATGTGGTGATATCCAGCGTATTTAAACGCTCGTTGTGCCCGTAGTAGCGATCCAGCAGGTTGCGTAACCTGCCGTCTTTTTTGATTTTGTTAAAAAAAGTATTGATGTTTTTAACCATGACCGGGTCTGCATTTTTAGACATAGCCCAGGCAATTTTATCGGCTGGCCCTATAGGCAGCGCTACATCTAAGTTTGGATAGTAATTTTGCATCAGCGCTGCCATATAGCTGTCTGCAACAGTGAAATCCAATACGCCATCGGCAACTTCTTCTAATAGCGACTCTGTATTCGTATGCTTTTCAGTGTGCCAATGCAATGTGGGCTGTTTTTTCTGTAGCTCAACTAAGCGTTCTGCATAGCTGGTGCCCTCTGGTACGGCAATTTTTTTATCTTTGAGATCAGCCAGTTTTCGCGGCTTTTTGTTCATTTCATTGTTAAAAATCAATTGCTGCTGTGTTTCCTGATAGGGGGGCGAGAATAATACCAGATGTTCGCGCAGATGCGTGATTGTCAGATTGGCAGCGGCAATATGCGCTTTGTTTTTTAGCAGGCTGGGGATCACATCGCTGATGCTATCGACTAATGTAAAACGGATTTCATGCTCGGGGTAATATTCTTTTACAAATAATTGCGCTAAATCATATTCGATTCCGGCTGGCTGACTATCGTTATTCAAATAGTAGGTAGTGGGGCCATTGTGTGTGACAAACACAATTTCTTTTTTAGCCGGATTAACTGGCGGTAACTTGTTTATAGGGTCAGCCGGTTTACAGCCTGATATCAGTATCAGCGTTAAGAGTAAAAGCGGCTTTAAGAAAAATAAACGCATAAAGTGTTTATCTGGAATTGAAAAAATCAATTCTGGTACTCACGCACAATGCCGTTATCGGCAATCAGAACCTTATCGGCAAGTTGGTAGAATATGCCGTGCTCAACAACACCGGGAGTATTGTTAATAAGGGCATTTAGAGTAGCGGCATCCAGACTTTTATCAAACTTCATGTCCAGCACATAACTGCCATGTGACGTCACCCAGAAACCGTCTTTGGCCGCGTTGGGGCGCAAATCGCCTTGTGCACCGATGTCTTCCAGATTTTTCTTGGCTAACTGCCAGGCAAATGGAATCACTTCAATCGGAATTACAAAGTTCTGGCCGATATAGCTCACCAGCTTACTAGCGTCAGCTACGGCAATAAATGCCGTGGCGGCTTTGGCGAGCAGTTTTTCTTTTACGAGATCACTGCCACGGCCTTTAAGCAGAGTTTTATCAGGGGAAATTTCATCGGCACCATCTACATATAGATCAATCTGGCTTATATGTTCGAGTGCGACGATGGGTAAATTCAAAGACTGCGCCTTTTGTGCGCTGATGGTTGAACTTGCCACAGTCGTGATTTTTAAGCCTTCTTCACGAGATAAACGCGCGAGTTCATCAATGAAGTAGTTGGCAGTTGAGCCTGTGCCTAGCCCAACCAGCATGCCATTTTTAACGTATTTTGCTGCTTGCAGTGCGACCAGTTGTTTGTCGTTCATTTCTCTGCCTCTGGTAGTTTTTATTTTTTATATAACGTTATAGTAACGCTATTTTGATTTTGTTAGGCATAAAAAAAGGGAGCTAGTTGCTCCCTTTTTTAAATTTTTTTACCGATTTAACAAGGTAAAAAGAATTATTAAGAACTTATTTCATCACGCGGTTTTTGTATTCACCAGTGCGTGTGTCAATTTCAATCCTGTCGCCTTGGCTAACAAACAAAGGCACAGCCACTTCAAAACCGGTAGCGATCTTAGCTGGTTTCAATACTTTACCAGATGTGTCGCCTTTAACTGCTGGCTCTGTGTAGGTGATTTCACGCACTACAGAGTTTGCAATTTCAACTGAAATTGCTTTGTCGTTGTAAAAACGCAGGTCAGCAGCCAAGCCGTCTTCCAGGAATGGCAGAACGTCAGTCATGTACTCGCCGTCAACGTCGTATTGGTTGTAGTCGGCATCCATGAATACATAAGCTGGATCAGCGAAGTATGAGTAAGTGACTTCTTTTTTATCCAGAATAACAACTTCAAACTTGTCGCCAGCGTTGTATACGTTTTCGCTAGGGGTATCTGTAAGCAGGTTTTTGAATTTCATTTTAACTACGGCAGAGTTACGGCCAGATTTGTTGTACTCTGTTTTAACAACAACATAATCACGTTACCAACGCGGAGTTCTTGTGCTGTTTTCATAGGTTGCCTTACAAATTAAAGGGGACATGCGTAAAACCGGGCATTATATCTTATTGTGCTGTAATTTTTCAATATAAATCACCAAGTTAGTTGCAAGGTCCGGTTGTAAGGCCAGCGCGCTGGTTTGCCGTGTCGTAAATGTTTTCAGTGAGCCAATATTGCTTAGGTAATCTTGCCACGCTGACGCACTGACATGTTGTGAAGCCCAGCCCTTATGTATGGCAATCTCAGCTTGTTGCGCAGCATCTTCACAGCCTGAATAAAACACATCGAGAAAGGCTTGAAGTTTGATCAGGTGTGTATTTTCAGCCTGCAGGTAGGGTTGCCAGATAAAAGGTTTGCCAGCCCAGATTGCACGTATCCAGCTGTCTTCACCACGTACAAAATTGATATCGCAGCTTGCCAGCAGCTTGTCGTAATCAGCCTGACTCAAGAATGGCAGCACATGCAGGCTTAGATTTTTAATGTGCAGATGGTCGCCTGCGGTGATGGATTCTTTACCGAAGAACGCAGCAATTTTGGGTAATATACTGGTGGCGGGTACATAGCAGCTTATTTTTGTAGCTGAATCTGCCATCGTGGATAACAGGTCGCTGATAGGCGCATGCGGGTAGCTGAATAGCGATATTTTTAGTGTTGCGCTATCGTCATCCATGGGTATATTCAATTGCCGCAGAAAGTCAGATTGCAGCCGTTTGCTAGACGCGATTTTTTGATTGTTTTCGACAATGTCATGTTCACGCAGCAAGCCGCCGGTTGCTTGAGTAAAGCCAGGAAAGAAAAAGTGGCGTGTCAGATCACCGCGTTTTGAATTTCTGGCATGAAAGCCTTCTACCCAAGGCTCGGCAGACAAGTATTCCAGATTAATCCAGATAGTGTCTGGTTGCATCAGTGCCAGATAGGCTTCTGGAAGTTCACAGCCAAAGGCTTCAATGGTTACTTCTGCGGCCTGATCAAACCAAGTATCTGCATCCCAGACCGCTACCGCGATGTTATCAATTAGCTGCGTTTTTTGTGCAGTATCTAATGCTGGTATCAGTTGTCTGGCAATGTTGAGGTTATCAATCCATAGTCGGACTTGAATGCCATGTTCATGATCAAGTTGCTTGGCCAGACGCCAGCACACGCCGATGTCGCCGAAGTTGTCGACGATCTTGCAGAAAATATCCCAGCGTCTCATGGTTTGAGGTCTGGATCCTTGTAGCTGATATCAATCACTTCAAATGTTTCGTCACCCTTCGGGCTTGTTAAGCGCACGGTGTCGCCTATGGTTCTGCCGAGCATGGCTTTGCCTAGCGGTGATATCCAGCTGATATAGCCTTTTGATGGCGCCAGTTCATCCTTGCCGACAATGCGGTAAACGTGTTCAGTCTCATCATCTAGATTGTACAAAGTGACCCAGGCGCCGAAGAATACTTTCTCCAGATGCTGCTGCTGGCTTGAGTCCACAATTTCAGCCAGATCCATGCGCCGCATCAGGTGGCGGCAGCGGCTATCAATCTGGCGCAGGCGGCGCTTGCCATAGATGTAATCGCCGTTTTCACTGCGGTCACCGTTACTGGCTGCCCACGACACAGTACGTACTACCTCAGGCCGCTCGATTTTGTAGAGCTGGTGGAATTCTTCCTTGAGTGCTGCAAAGCCTTCTGGCGTGATGTAGTTTTTTTCGTCCGTAGCGGCCATTATTCTTGCTTATCCATTATTGTTCTTTACCCAAGGGTTGTACATCGGTCACAAAGTACGCTGTGTCACCAAAGCATGTCGTAGGCAGGCCTTTATGTTCTTCGTAAATCAGGCGCACACGCTGGCCTACAGTTGCATTGATCTTGTTAGCTACAGTTTTATTTCTGACTGTAAAAAAGAACTTTTCTGCCTGTGTGCCGGGCATGGAAACCAAAATCAGTTCACCTTCGTAAGTTTTGCATACCCAGCCTTTTTCGGAGAGCTTTTGCACGTATCCGGCACGCTCACCGGATGAATATGTCCAGGAGAGTGCCGCCCAAATATACAGAGCAAATAGCCCGGCTGGAATGAATAAAATCAGGATGAAGTATTTAATAAATTTTTTAAGTTGAGCGAGCATGCGTTGCCTCTGACCTTGTTTGTTTAATATCTGTATTTTATTTGCCTTATGTCTATTATCCAATAGAATTGTGCAATGTCAGATAATTCAATCATTTTATGCCCATCCGCGCGTTTGGCGCGCAGTATCCAAAACGACATTACGCAGCAGCAAACGCAGGCAGGCAAGATCCAATGGCATAGCCCGAATGTACAGACGCTATCACAGTGGCTGGAAAGTATCATAGAGCAGGGCTTGCTCACTGGTGTGATAAATGAAGCATCGCCGCCTTATGCGCTCAGTGCTTTTAATGAGCAGCTGCTGTGGGAAGAGGTGATTGCACAATCACTTAAAAAGAATGCTTTTGGTGAGTTGTTTGATATTTCCGGTCTGGCCAGCGCGGCGCTTGAGGCAAACCGTTATGTCGTTGCATGGAATCTGCATGTGCCACGTGAACATCAGCCTGAAGAGACGCGTCAGTTTCTGCACTGGCAGCGTGAATTTCAGCAGCGCTGTCGTGAGCTTGGCGCATTGGAAAATGTGCGTTATGTGGATTGGCAGTTAGCGCATCTGGCGCAAGGTGCCGGTGAACTGCCTGCACGAATCGAGTTTGGCGGCTTTGACCAGACCGCGCCGCAAGAGCAGCGTTTACGCGATATTCTGGCTAGCCGTGGCGTAGCGGTGGCGGAATATGCAACGACTTCGAATACACCGGCACACACGCAGCATGTGCAGCTGGAAAATCAGGAGGCAGAATGCCGTGCCGCTGTTGCCTGGGCACAAGCGCAATTGACAGAAAACCCTGCTACCAGGCTTGCCATTGTGACACCGCGACTCAGTGATGTAAGAGGTCAGCTGGCAGATCTGCTCGACGATGTGTTTTACCCATTGAGCATACGACCTGGTTTAGCAGATATGCCGCGTCAATATAACTTTTCATTAGGCACGCCCTTAGTCCAGCAGCCGCTGATTCAGGCAGGGTTGAATCTGCTGCGGCTGATGACCGTACATCAGTTGCAGCAGTCTGATGTAAGCATACTGCTGCTATCGCCATTCTGGTCCGCAAGTCATCAGGAGGCCGATGCACGTGCAGTGCTGGATGCAACTATGCGTGAAAAACTGCCTATGCAGTTTACGCTTTCACATCTGCTGGAGTTCATAAAAGCGCAGCAGGCAGAAGGCTTGCAGCTTGAATCGCTATTGGCCGATATTCAGGCAGCGGCAGCGCTTTGTGGCAGCAGAAAGCTACCCGCTACGCAGTGGGCACAGACGCTGGATGTAATCCTGAATGCGCTGGGCTGGCCCGGTGAGCGCAATATCAACAGCCTTGAATATCAGGCGCTGAATGCATGGCAGAAAGCTTTGCAGCAATTAGCCAGAATGGATGTGCTGGATAAAAAGCTCGCTGCCAGTGAAGCGGTGTACTACTTGCAGCAGATATGCACCGCGCAGGTATTTCAGGCAGAAACCGAGCTTGAACCTGCGATACAGATACTGGGGATTATGGAAGGTTTGAGCGCCCCGGTAGATGCCTTGTGGTGCATGCACATGAATGACCATATCTGGCCGCCGCCAGCACGACCCAATCCCTTACTGCCTGCATTTATACAGCGTGCCGCAGCACTGCCGAATGCCGATAATAATGTGCAGGCAGTCTTTGCAGCTACGATTCAGCAGCGGTTGCTGCATTCAGCCAGCCATATTATTTTTTCTAGCAGCAGTATGGATGGCGAGAGCCAGTTACGGCCTTCACCTTTAATGCAGGATGTTGCTATTTTAAATAGCGAAGTCGCTCTGGCGGCCTCACTGGCAGAGCGGCTAAGTGCTCACGCTCACGATGCGCTGGAGCATATTGATGACCATATTGCGCCCGCAGTTCAAGAGGGTGAGCATGTTTCCGGTGGTACTGGATTATTGAAAGCGCAGGCAGTTTGCCCGGCCTGGGCGTTTTATCAGTACCGGCTCGGCGCAAAAGCACTTAAAACACCAACTGCCGGTTTGGATAACATGGATCGTGGCTCACTGGTGCATGGCGTACTTGAAGAGTTCTGGCGTAAACGCCATTTTGCCGATCTGCGCGATATGAGTGCCGATGATTTTATGCAGGCCTTGAGCCATGCAGTGCGCAACGCTATTCAGTCTTTTGCTGCAGAGAGCAATGTTGCTTCGGCTACAGTGCTGGAGCTTGAATCCGAGCGTTTAATTCGGCTGGTTGGTGACTGGCTGACATATGAAAAGGCACGCGCGGTATCGTTTCGTATCGTAGATTGTGAAGTCGGCAAGAAGGTACAGATATGCGGCATTGAAGTGACCTTGAAAATCGACCGCGTGCATCAGCTTGAAACTGGTGGGCTGGAATTTATTGATTACAAAACCGGGCAGATGCCAAAAATAAAAAGCTGGGGTGAAGACCGCATAACCGAGCCACAGCTGCCTATTTACGCCACGTTTTATGCGAACCCTGACGAACAGGTGGCTGGCATACATTTTGGCATGGTAAAAACCGCCGAACATGCGTTTGCCGGCGTTTCGGTCGATAGTTTTGAAGCAGAGCCGAATAAGCGTAAACCACCATTTACGCAGAACTTCACCGACTGGCAGCATCTGCTGCATCATTGGAAAACTGCGATTGAAGCGATTGCAACAGAAGTGCGTGAAGGTGAGGCGGCAGTCCGTTTCAGTGATGAAAATGAGCTGATGTACTGTGAAGTCACGCCGCTGCTGCGCCTGCCGGAACGCAAATTACAGTTTGAAAGATTTCAGGAGGCTGCAGAGTGAGCCGAATGAATATTGAACACGACGATAACCTCGAAGCGGATGAACAAAACCGCCTGCGTGCGCTGGAACTGACCTCATTTATTGTCGAAGCGCCTGCAGGTGCAGGTAAAACAGAACTGCTGACACAGCGCTACTTAAAGTTGCTGCAAACAGTGAATGAGCCTGAAGAAATTATTGCGATTACCTTCACCAATAAAGCGGCAGCCGAGATGCGGCTGCGTATTCTGGATAGCCTTATGAAGGCAACCAGGCAGGAAAAACCTGCACAGCCGCACAAGCAGATTACCTATGATCTGAGCTTGAAAGCGCTAGGGTGCTCTGCTTTGCAGAACTGGCAGCTGATAGAAAATCCGTCACGGCTGCGCATCTTTACCATTGATAGCCTGTGTGCGCATCTGGCAAGGCAAATGCCGCTTATGAGCCGCTTTGGCTCACAGCCTCGCGTGGCGCTGGATGCAACTGCTTTGTATGCAAAAGCCGCAGAACAGACATTGGGTTTGCTTGAAGATAGTACACATAGCGAGGTATTAAAAGCAGCTTTACGTTATGTGGATAACAATGCCAGCCAGCTTAAAAACCTATTGATTAACATGCTGGAAAAACGTGACCAATGGCTGCATCACGCCCAGTTTGAGGTCGATGCAGCGGCATTGCAGCAGACTTTGAGCTACATGGTCGAGCAGGAAATGCAGACTGTTACCGCAGTGTTCAATACGCGCTTTCAGGCTGAACTGATGCCGCTCGCCAGATTTGCTGCCAGTCAGTTACCGGCTGAGCACCCGATAAGTGTGCTGGCAGATTGGGATGTGCCATTGCCAATAGCTGCCGATCAATTGCAATCCTGGCTGGCAGTGTGTGAATTGGTGCTGACTAAAGACAATAGCATCCGAGCCAAAATTGATAAAAATATTGGTTTCCCTGCAGATAAAAAGGATGAAAAAGCGAGTTTCGGTGCCTTGCTGGAATCTATGGCCAGCAACGCCGGTATTGCAGATGCGCTGGCTCGCATCAGAAGTTTGCCGGTAGTGTCTGCAGATCAAGAGGGATGGCAGATCATTGCGACACTGTCTCAGTTATTAAACCTCGCTGTAGCGCAATTGTGGCTGGTATTTCAGCGTGCAGGTGAAGTCGACTTTGTGGAGATTGCTCACCGTGCAACACGCGCCCTGGGCGATGACTTCGGCGAGCCGACAGAGCTGGCGCTCAAGCTGGATTATCAGATCAAACATCTGCTGGTCGATGAATTTCAGGATACCAGCCCGAGCCAGATCAAATTGCTGGAACAGCTCACAATGGGCTGGCAGATGGATGATGGACGTACCCTTTTTGCGGTGGGCGACCCCATGCAGTCAATTTACCGTTTCCGAAAGGCGAACGTAGGTTTATTTATTGATGCAGCAGAGCATGGTATTGGCGATATTTATCTGGAGCGCTTGCAGCTGTATCGCAATAACCGCTCATCACCGGCGATTGTGGAATGGATCAACCAGACTTTTGCACCAATCTTTCCTGAGCATGATGAAGTGATTCAGGGCGCGATTCATTACCGCTCATTTATTGCAACCAAAGGTAACCTGCCGCAGGCTGGTGTAGAAGTGCACCCCGTTATCAAACACGCTGATGAGAGTACAGAGCTGGCACAGCAGCGCGAAGCCGAGGCGATCATCCGTGTGATTCAGGCAGAGCGACTTGCTAACCCGAATGTGAAAATTGCGGTGCTGGTACGCTCTAAAAAACATCTGGCACCGTTGGTAAGCAAGCTGCGTCGTGAACATAAAGATATTGCGTTTCAGGCGGTAGAGATAGAGGCGCTGGCAGGCAGGCAGGTGGTACAGGATCTGCTAGCACTTACTCATGCGCTGCACCATCGCGCTGACCGCGTGCATTGGCTGGCGATATTGCGCGCACCTTGGTGTGGCTTGAATCTGCATGATATGCATGCGCTGGCAGGGTATGACCATTACAGCACGATCTGGACGCTGATGCATGACCATGCAGTTGTGAGTCGATTATCTGCTGATGGTCAGGCGCGGCTACTGCATGTACGCCAGATCCTGGATGAAGCTTTTGCAAACCAGGGCCGCATGAATGCCAGCCGTTGGATACGGGGTGTATGGCTTATGCTCAATGGCAGCTCCTGCCTGTGGGAGGCGGATGATGTGGTCGATGTGCAGGCATTCTTTAACTGTCTGGATGCACTGGATAGGAGTAATCAGTTCTCGCTTGAGCGTATGGCGTTTGAGATTACTAAATTGTTCGCCGCACCGGATAGCCATGGCGAAAACCTGCAGATGATGACGATACATAAATCCAAAGGCCTGGAATTCGACATGGTGATTCTGCCCGGGTTGGGTGCCAGTACTGGCGGCAATAATGGCGATAAACCGCTTGTGCTGTGGGAGGAGGTAAGTGTCAACCATCAGCAGGAGTTGCTGGCTGCCCCGTATATTCCCAAAGGTGCGCGTGATAAAGATAAAGTCAGCCCCTATGATTATCTGGAAGCGCGTGAAAAAGAGCGTGATACCAATGAGTCGGCCCGTGTGCTATACGTTGCGGCTACACGTGTAGAACGTAAACTGCATCTGGTAGGCATTGCGAGCCAGAGCGCTAAAGGCGACATTAATCCAACCAAAAATACATACCTTGATTTACTGTGGAATACAATTGG
>LNAP01000122.1_pt2 | contig 92607 bp, 83 predicted proteins | sample 602601 | NCBI WGS metagenome assembly LNAP01 (sample SAMN02440304, study PRJNA202911) | soil metagenome | biome: Subtropical and temperate rainforests or woodlands; isolation source: soil samples (1 kg each in a 20% v/v slurry with milli Q water) were... ... | reverse complement strand
AGGTTGCAAAGAAGTGGTCATACGAAAAAACCTCCGACTCACATAACTCGTGCAGTTCAGCACTGCGAAAATTGACCGGGAACCGTAGGACAAGTTCCCACAAAAACCGAAAGGTCAATACGCGCAAAAAACACTATTTTGGAGCAAGCTCACGCAAGTGGCGTGCTACCGCAATCCATGCACCGATATAACCCAACAGCACCGCGCCAAGCAAGAGCGACAGACCGTCGGCGGCTGGCACTCCGGCCAGGGAAAAATCACTGCCGTACAAACCGGCCAGCCCCACTACCGCGTCATTCAGCCAGTCCAGGCCAAACGCCAATACGCCCCAGGACAGAATCCCCGCACCGAAGCCATACAGCGCCCCCATATAAAGGAAGGGCCTGCGTACATAACTGTCCGTACCGCCGACGAGTTTAATCACTTCTATCTCGGTGCGGCGGTTTTCAATATGAAGACGAATGGTATTGCCTATCACCAAAAGTAATGCAGAAACCAGAAGCACCGTCAGACCGAAGACAAATCGGTCGCCGAGCTTGAGGATCGCCGCAAGACGCTCGACCCAGACTAGATCAAGTTGCGCCTGTTGTACCTTCGGCAACTCGGAAAGTCTTTGTCTTAATGCTTCAAGGGTCGGCTTGTCGACTTCGTCGGGTGTCACCAGTACCACACCCGGCAGCGGGTTTTCCGGCAGTTCCTTGAGGGCATCGCCCAGGCCGGACTGCTGCTGGAATTCTTCCAGCGCTTGCTCGCGACCAATGTATTCGGCGTCGGCCACGCCCGGCATGGCCTTGATCTGCTCGCGCAACTCCTGGCCTTCGGCAGGGCTCGCTTCCAGCTGCAAATACAGGGAAATCTGCGCGGCACGCTGCCAGGAGCCACCCAGGCGCTCCACATTACTTAGCAGTAATGACAGGCCCATGGGCAAACTCAGGGCCACCGCCATCACCATGCAGGTAAAAAAGCTGCCGATCGGCTGCTTGCCCAGACGCTTGAGGCTGTCCAGCAGGCTGGCGCGATGGCTTTCGACCCAGGCGTGAAACAGTGTCGCGAAATCCGGGCCGTCGTCATCGTCGCGCTTCTTCTTTGGCGGCTGCGGATCGGAGGCTTTCGGAGCCACGCGCTCGGCCACCTTGGGGCTGCGGGTCGCACTCATACGCCAGCCTCCCCGTCACCGATCAGTCGACCGCGTTGCAAGGTGAGCATGCGGTGACGCATGCGCGCGATCAGGGCCAAGTCGTGACTGGCAATCAGCACGCTGGTGCCCAAGCGATTGATGTCTTCGAATACGCCCATGATTTCCGCCGCCAGACGCGGGTCCAGGTTACCGGTAGGTTCGTCCGCCAACAGCAAGGCCGGGCGATGAACGATGGCGCGGGCGATGCCCACGCGCTGTTGCTGGCCGGTGGACAGGTCGCCGGGGTACAGATCGGTCTTGTCCGACAGCGCCACACGCTCCAGGGCCGAATCCACGCGCTTGTTGATCTCGGCCTTGGACAGACCAAGGATCTGCAAGGGCAACGCCACGTTGTTGAACACCGTACGATCGAACAGCAACTGGTGATTCTGGAACACCACGCCGATCTGCCGACGCAAGTAAGGAATCTGGGCATTGCTGATGGTGCTCAGATCCTGGCCGGCCAACAGCAGTTTGCCGGTGGTGGGCCGTTCCATCGCCAGCAGCAGGCGCAGCAAGGTACTTTTACCGGCGCCAGAATGGCCGGTGACAAACAGAAACTCGCCACGACGGACCCGAAAGCTCAGCTCATGCAAGCCGACGTGACCGTTCGGATAGCGTTTACCGACCTGTTCGAAACGAATCATGAGTGCTCCCGCTCGGCAAACAGTGCCTGGACAAAGGGCTCGGCTTCAAAGGTGCGCAGATCGTCGATGCCTTCACCCACGCCGATGTAGCGAATCGGCAGGCCGAACTGCTTGGCCAGGGCGAAAATCACCCCGCCCTTGGCGGTCCCGTCGAGCTTGGTCAGGGCCAGTCCGGTCAGTTGGACGGTCTGGTTGAACTGCTTGGCCTGGTTGATGGCGTTCTGGCCGGTGCCGGCGTCCAGCACCAACAGCACCTCATGGGGTGCGTCGGCATCGAGCTTGCCGATCACCCGGCGAACCTTCTTCAGCTCTTCCATCAGGTTGTCTTTGGTGTGCAGGCGACCGGCCGTGTCGGCAATCAGCACATCGATGCCACGGGCCTTGGCGGCCTGCACGGCGTCGAAAATCACTGAAGCGGAGTCGGCGCCGGTGTGCTGGGCGATTACCGGAATCTTGTTGCGCTCGCCCCACACTTGCAGCTGTTCGACCGCAGCGGCGCGAAAGGTGTCGCCGGCGGCGAGCATGACTTTCTTGCCCTCCAACTGCAGCTTCTTCGCCAGTTTGCCAATGGTCGTGGTCTTGCCGGCGCCGTTGACGCCCACGACCAGGATCACGAACGGCTTGTTCTGTGAGGCAATCACCAGCGGCTGTTCCACCGGTTTGAGCATGTTGGTCAACTCGCCCTGCAAAGACTTGTACAAAGCGTCGGCGTCGGTGAGCTGCTTGCGCGCCACCTTTTGAGTCAGGCTCTGGATGATCACCGACGTCGCCTCGACGCCGACATCGGCGGTCAGCAAGCGCGTTTCGATGTCTTCCAGCAATTCGTCGTCGATGACTTTCTTGCCCAGAAACAGGCTGGCCATGCCTTCGCCGATGCTGGCGCTGGTCTTGGACAGGCCTTGCTTGAGGCGGGCGAAGAAGCCGACCTTGTTCTCTTCGGCGGCAGGCGCGGGCTCTGCGAGAGCTGGCAATTCAACTGCAACAGGCTCCGGTTCAGGGGCGGCTGGGGCAGCGACAGGCATGATGGCAGGCGCTGGCACTTCGACGATCGGCTCCACGGCCGGGGCCGCGACAGATGGGGTCAGTGCCGGAATCGGCGGGGCGGTATGCGACGCCTGCGCGTCCTCCACCAACGCTACCGGCTCTTCCGCCACGGGCAAGGTCAGCCAGGGGGTTTGCCCTTCGGGTGGGGCCAGCGGTTGCTCGGCCACCGGTTCAGCGCTCGACTCCGGCTCGGGCTCGGCCGGTTGCAATACCGGCTCGGCAATCGGCAGGACAATCGGGGCTGCTTGTTCGGCGACCGCCTCGGCATCGGGCTCAGGCAGCGGTTGCGGCTGTTCGACGACAGTTTTTGCGCAGCCATCCGAACAGGCCTTTTTTCTCGCCAGCCGCAGCTGGGGTCTTCTTGTCGTCGTTGGAACCAAACATGGAGGACGGCTATCTCACGGTAGCGACGCGCCACCAGGGCGCCTCGGTGATAAATATTCGATGCTGAACAGACTGCGTTTCACCCAGCTTGTTCACGCGCAACATTTTGTCGAGTTGTCCCCAGGACACCTCAAGGTCGATTTTTTCGAAGGACTGGCAGGGCATCATCGGCGAAAACGCTGGGATCAACGAACAAACCCAGGGCTTCTTCCGAGAACCCAAACAACCCCGGACCGAGAAAAGGCCCGATAGGCGTGGCCGCCAGTAAAACGGATCAGTATCCTAGCACCCTCTCGCCCGCCGACGCTAAGACCTAGCGGGCAGCCCAACAGGTTTAAACACGAATGAATGCTCTTGCCCGCCGTGCTGCAGGCCTGCTGCTCAGCACAGTTTGTCTGCCTTTTTCAGCCTTGGCTGCCGATCCACAACCCACCCATGAATTTACCCTCGACAACGGCCTGAAGGTCGTGGTGCGCGAAGATCATCGCGCACCAGTGGTGGTGTCCCAGGTCTGGTACAAGGTTGGCTCCAGTTATGAAACCCCGGGCCAGACCGGTTTGTCCCACGCGCTGGAACACATGATGTTCAAGGGCAGCTCGAAAGTCGGCCCCGGCGAAGCTTCGCTGATCCTGCGCGATCTTGGCGCCGAAGAAAACGCTTTCACCAGCGATGACTTCACCGCTTACTACCAGGTGCTTGCCCGCGATCGCCTGGGCGTTGCCTTCGAACTGGAAGCCGACCGCATGGCCAGCCTGCGCCTGCCGCCGGAGGAGTTCAGCCGCGAGATCGAGGTGATCAAGGAAGAGCGCCGCATGCGCACCGACGACAAGCCGATGTCCAAGGCCTATGAGCGCTTCAAGGCCATGGCTTACCCGGCCAGCGGCTACCACACGCCGACCATCGGCTGGATGGCCGACCTGGAGCGGATGAAAGTCGAGGAACTGCGCCACTGGTACGAATCCTGGTACGCGCCGAACAACGCGACCCTGGTGGTGGTCGGCGACGTCACGCCCGACGAGGTCAAGACGCTGGCCCAGCGTTACTTTGGTCCGGTTGCCCGGCGCGACGTGCCGCCGGCGAAGATTCCCCTGGAACTGGCCGAACCTGGCGAGCGGCAGATTACCCTGCATGTGCAGACCCAACTGCCAAGCCTGATGCTGGCCTTCAACGTACCGAGCATCGCCACCGCGACCGACAAACGCTCGGTCAATGCCCTGCGGCTGATCTCGGCCTTGCTGGATGGCGGCTACAGCGGGCGGATCCCGACCCAGCTGGAACGCGGCGAAGAGCTGGTGTCCGGCGGTTCGTCGAGCTACGACGCCTTTACCCGTGGCGACACGCTGTTCACCTTGTCGGCCACGCCCAACACCCAGAAAAACAAGACCATGGCCCAGGCCGAGGCCGGTCTGTGGCGCCTGCTCGAACAGTTGAAAACCACTGCCCCGACCGCCGAGGAGCTGGAGCGCGTCCGCGCCCAGGTCATCGCTGGCCTGGTGTACGAGCGCGATTCGATCACCAGCCAGGCCACCGCCATCGGCCAACTGGAAACGGTCGGTTTGTCCTGGAAACTGATGGACACCGAACTCGCTGAACTGCAAAGCGTGACCCCGCAAGATATCCAGAAGGCAGCCCAGCTGTATTTCACCCGCTCGCGCCTGAGCGTCGCGCACGTCCTGCCCGAGGAGAAAGCTCATGAGTGAGCGCAAATCATCGCGTCTGGTGCTGATCGGTGTGGTGTTGATCGCCCTGATCGGCGCCTTGGCCTTTTACCTGTCGCCATCCAATGACACCAACGCCAGCCAGGCGCTGGACAAAGCCAAGGCCAGCAACAAGCTGCAATCTTTGGCCGAACTGGACGGCAAGGCACCCAGCCGTCGCCAGCTCGACGTACAAACCTGGACAACCGCTGACGGCGCCAAAGTGTTGTTCGTCGAAGCCCGGGAATTGCCAATGTTCGACCTGCGCCTGACATTCGCCGCCGGCAGCAGCCAGGACGGCGATACACCCGGCCTGGCGCTGTTGACCAACGCCATGCTCAATGAGGGCGTAGCGGGCAAGGATGTCAGCGCCATTGCCCAGGGGTTCGAAAGCCTCGGCGCCGACTTCGGCAACGGTGCCTTGCGGGACATGGCCCTGGCGTCACTGCGCAGTCTCAGCGTGGTGGACAAGCGCGAGCCGGCGCTGAAGCTGTTCGCTGACGTCGTTGGCAAACCGACCTTCCCCGCCGACTCCTTTGCGCGCATCAAGAATCAGTTGCTGGCCGGTTTCGAGTACCAGAAGCAGAACCCCGGCAAACTGGCGGGGCTGGAACTGATGAAGCGTCTGTACGGTGATCATCCGTATGCCCATTCCAGTGACGGCACCGCGCAAAGCATTCCTGCGATCACGCTGGCCCAGGTCCAGGCTTTCCACGCCAGGGCCTACGCCGCCGGCAACGCGGTGATTGCCTTGGTGGGGGACCTGTCCCGCGCCGAAGCCGAAGCGATTGCCAATCAGGTGTCCGCCGCACTGCCGAAGGGCCCGGCGCTGGCAAAGACCGTGCAACCGGTTGAACCGAAGGCGAGCATCGGTCACATCGAGTTCCCGTCCAAGCAGACCAACCTGATGCTCGCGCAACTGGGCATCGATCGGGACGACCCGGACTATGCGGCCGTGTCCCTGGGCAACCAGATCCTCGGCGGTGGTGGTTTCGGCACGCGACTGATGACCGAAGTCCGGGAAAAGCGTGGCTTGACCTACGGCGTGTATTCCGGCTTCTCGCCGATGCAGGCCCGTGGCCCGTTCATGATCAACCTGCAGACCCGCGCCGAAATGAGCGAAGGCACGCTGAAACTGGTGCAGGAGGTTTTCGCCGATTACCTGAAGAACGGCCCGACCCAAAAAGAGCTCGATGACGCCAAGCGCGAGCTGGCCGGCAGTTTCCCGCTGTCCACCGCCAGCAACGAAGACATCGTCGGCCAGCTCGGGGCCATGGGTTTCTATGACTTGCCGCTCAGCTACCTGGAAGACTTCATGCGTCAGTCCCAGGAACTGACCGTCGAACAGGTCAAGGCCGCGCTGAACAAACACCTGAGCACGGATAAAATGGTCATCGTCACCGCCGGCCCGACCGTGCCGCAAAAGCCGCTGCCGGCACCCACTGAAAAACCTGCCGAGCAACCGCTCGGGGTTCCGGAGCACTAATGGCCCGCCCATCCAATTCCAGCAAGAAACCCGTGCATAACGGTGTGAATCAGTTGCGCATCATCGGCGGCCAATGGCGCAGCCGGCGCTTGAGCTTCCCCGACGCGCCGGGCCTGCGCCCAACCCCGGACCGGGTACGCGAAACCCTGTTCAATTGGCTCGCGCCCTACGTGGCCGGTGCTCGGGTACTCGACCCGTTTGCCGGCAGCGGTGCATTGTTTCTTGAGGCGTTGTCTCGTGGCGCCGCCATGGGGCAGGCGCTGGACGCCAGCAGCCTGGCGGTCTCCAGCCTGAAAGAGCACCTGGGCACACTGCGCTGCACCGTCGGTCAGGTGCAGACCGCCGACGCGCTGCGCTATCTGGACAGCCAGCCAGCGACGCCTTTCGACCTGGTGTTCCTCGACCCGCCTTTCAATCAGAACCTGCTGCCAGCCGTTTGCACCTTGCTCGAAGAACGTCATTGGCTGGCCGACGATGCCTGGGTCTACACTGAAAGCGAAGCCGCCCCGTCCACATTGGGGTTGCCGGACAACTGGCGCCTGCATCGTGAACAGAAATCCGGACGGGTGTATTACGCGTTGTGGCAACGTGTGGCCGAGGCCGTTGGCTGAACGGCTGGCCAGTGCATCGAGAAATGATCGTGTCTGCTGCATCTGAACACTTCGTCCCGGCCCTGGGCCTTGGCAACCCGCACTTGCAAACCTTGTGGGGACCGCTGTGGCGCAAGACCATCCACATCACTCGGGAACGTGAGCGCCTGTGGCTGGAAGACGGCGACTTTCTCGATCTCGACTGGCATGGCCCACATCGAGTCGACGCGCCACTGGTGCTGGTGCTTCACGGGCTGACCGGTTCTTCCAACTCGCCCTACGTGGCCGGCCTGCAACAGGCTCTTGGCAATCAGGGCTGGGCCAGCGTGGCGTTGAACTGGCGCGGTTGCTCGGGAGAACCGAACCTGTTGCCCCGCAGCTATCACTCGGGGGCCAGCGAAGACCTGGCCGCCGCCATCGCCCATCTGCGGTCCCGCCGCCCCTTGGCACCGCTGTTTGCGGTGGGCTATTCACTGGGCGGCAACGTGCTGCTCAAGCACCTGGGGGAAACAGGCGGCGACAGTCAGTTGCAAGGAGCGGTCGCGGTGTCGGTACCGTTTCGCCTCGACCAGTGTGCCGATCGCATCGGACAGGGATTTTCCAGGTTTTATCAGGCCCATTTCATGCGCGAGATGGTGGCCTACGTGCGCAACAAGCAACGCCAGTTCAAGCACGACGGACGCCACGAGGGTCTGGCGACCCTCACAGCGCTGGGCTCCCTGGAAAACATGCGCACCTTCTGGGACTTCGATGGACGGGTGACGGCGCCGCTGCACGGCTTCTCTGACGCGGCGGACTATTACCGCCGCGCCTCCAGTCGCTACTTTCTGGGCGAGATCAGCACGCCGACCCTGGTCATCCAGGCCTGCGACGATCCTTTCGTATTCCCCCACAGCTTGCCCGAATCTGGCGAGCTGTCTGCCTCTACCCAACTTGAACTGCATGCACAAGGCGGGCATGTGGGCTTTGTCGACGGGAGCTTGCGCCGCCCAGGGTATTATCTGGAGCGGCGAATCCCCGGTTGGCTGGCGGGCCTGTCCTGTAGGAGCTGAGGAGCGCAACAAGGCTGCGATCTCCTGCGGGGCCTGCGTTCAGTCGCCGACCGCCACTTGCCTTTGGGGATCGGTGATCCACTCACTCCATGAACCGGCGTACAACCTCCCCAACGGATACCCCGCCAGGCACAAGGCAAACAGGTTATGGCATGCCGTCACGCCAGAGCCGCAATAGGCCACCAGTTCCGTCGGCGAGCGTCCTCCCAATTTCTCGGCAAAGCGCTGCTTGAGCTGGTCGACTGGCAGGAAGCGCCCATCAGCACCCAGGTTCTCGGTGAACGCTGCGCACTGCGCGCCCGGAATATGTCCGGCCACCGGATCGATCGGCTCGATCTCACCCTTGAAACGCGGCAACGCCCGGGCATCGAGCAAGGTCATGTCCGGATCACCAAGACGCTGCTCAAGCGCCTCGGCACTGAGCAACAGGGTCGCGTCCGGCGAACCACTGAAGGTCCCGGGACCGTTGACCGGTGGATCGAGACTCAAGGGCAAACCGGCAGCATGCCAAGCCTTGAGCCCGCCATCGAGGATATAAACGCCAGCGCGCTTACCCAGCCAGGCCAGCAACCACCAGGCCCGGGCGGCATAGGCGCCAGGGCCGTCATCGTACAAAACGATGTCACTGTCGTTGCCGATCCCCCAGGCCCGCAAACGCTTCATCAGGGCCTCAGGCTCCGGCAGCGGATGGCGGCCGGTCACGCCTTTGGTGACCGGCCCACTCAGGTCCCGTTCGAGGTCAGCGAAGGACGCCCCGGCAATATGGCCTTCGGCGTAACTGCGCTGGCCGTAGTCCGAGTCCTCCAAGGCAAAACGACAATCGAGGATCACCAGTCCGGGCTGCGACCGCCTGTGTTCCAGGGCTTGAGGACTGATGAGTTGCGCAATGGGCATAACGGGCTCCTGTGGCTCGATCGAATTTGAATCTTACGCCCCTTCTTCCAGGGTCTGGGCCAGGGGGACATAGAACTCCTTGAACAGCGCATCCACCGCTTCGCGGGCCTGCTCAGTCACGAAACCGGCCTCCAGCACCAGCACTTGATAGACCCCACGCTTGATGGCCTGCTCGCTCAAATGGTTGGAATTTTCCCGTGTGGTGCAGAGGAAACGGACCCAGGACGTGAGGATGATCCAGGCATTGAGGGTGAGGGACTCGATTTGCACCCGGTCCATTTTCAGAATACCGGCGGCCACGAAGCCCTCGTAGATAGCGGTGCCGTGAATCAGGCTACGCTGGGAAAACCGACGATAGCGCGCGGCAAGGTCCGGGTCGCTGTCGAGCAGATGCTCCAGGTCTCGGTGCAGGAAGCGGTAGCGCCACATCGCCGAGAGCAACTCCTGCAGATAGAAACGCTTGTCCTCGACAGTAGCCGCACGGCCTTGGGGCGGACGCAGGAAACTGTCCACCAGGTTTTCGTATTCACTGAACAATACGGCGATGATCGCCTGCTTGTTGGGGAAGTGGTAGTAGAGATTGCCCGGGGACATGTCCATGTGGGCGGCGATATGGTTGGTGCTGACGCTGCGCTCACCCTGCTGATTGAACAGCTCAAGGCTGTTCTGCACGATGCGCTCGCTGGTTTTTATTCGTATGGCCATGGCTTGAGCTTTAATTCGACGAAAGCAATGAACGGCATCTTACGACCTATCGGTCACGGGACAAACCCAAAGGCGTCACGGATGTCGGTTGACTTTTTAGAGCACAAGCTCTAGAAAACACTCACTCTAATACTATCGGTGCCCGCCCATGCCTGCCGACGTTGCTTACCTGCGCGAATCTCAACAGCACCTGGGCGAACTGCAAGCGCTTTTCGACACCCAGCGCCAGGCCTATGCCGCCCACCCCATGCCACCTGCCGAGCAGCGGCGGCAATGGCTCAAGGCGTTGCGCGAGTTACTGAGCAACGAGCGACAAGCACTGATCGACGCTATCAGCCAGGACTTCAGCCACCGCAGTGCGGACGAAACGCTGCTGGCCGAGCTCATGCCGAGCCTGCACGGCATCCATTACGCCAGCCGACACCTCAAGGGCTGGATGAAACCTTCCCGGCGCAAGGTAGGCGTGGCCTTCCAGCCGGCGTCAGCCAAAGTGGTGTACCAACCGCTGGGCGTGGTCGGGGTCATCGTGCCTTGGAACTACCCGCTGTTCCTGGCTATCGGGCCGCTGGTGGGAGCATTGTCGGCGGGTAACAGGGTGATGCTCAAGCTGAGCGAATCGACCCCTGCCACCGGGTTGCTGCTCAAACAACTGCTGGCGCGCATTTTCCCTCAGGATCTGGTGTGCGTGGTGCTCGGCGAGGCTGAGGTCGGCATGGCGTTTTCCAGGTTGCCCTTCGACCACTTGCTGTTCACCGGCGCCACCAGCATTGGCAAGCACGTGATGCGCGCCGCCGCCGAGAACCTGACCCCGGTCACGCTCGAACTGGGAGGCAAATCGCCCGCCATCGTATCCGCGGACGTGCCCGTCAAAGACGCCGCCGAGCGCATTGCATTCGGCAAAACCCTGAATGCCGGACAAACCTGTGTCGCGCCAGACTACGTACTGGTGCCGCAGAACCGTGTCGGCGAATTCGTTGAAGCGTATCGCGAAGCGGTTCGCGGGTTTTATCCGACCCTGACTGACAATCCGGACTACACCGCGATCATCAACGAACGACAATTGGCGCGACTCAACGGCTACATAAGCGATGCCACCAGCAAGGGCGCATTGCTGATCGAGTTGTTCGATCGAGGTCAGGGGCGACGCATGGCCCACAGCCTGTTGCTCAACGTCAGCGATGACATGACCGTCATGCAGGACGAAATCTTCGGCCCGCTGCTGCCCATCGTGCCTTATCAGGACCTGGACCAGGCATTTGCCTACATCAATCAGCGGCCTCGCCCGCTGGCGCTCTACTACTTTGGCTACAACAAGGCCGAACATCATCGCGTGCTCAACGAGACCCATTCCGGTGGCGTTTGCCTGAACGATACGCTGCTGCACGTCGCCCAGGACGACCTGCCCTTCGGCGGCATTGGCGCCTCGGGGATGGGGCACTACCACGGTCACGAAGGCTTCCTGACGTTCAGCAAGGCCAAGGGCGTACTGAGCAAACAGCGGTTCAACGCGGCGAAACTGATTTATCCACCATACGGCAAGCCCCTCCAGAAACTGATCCAGAAGTTGTTTGTCCGTTAGCAGCAGTCTTTCCGGGTAATAACAATAATGAATCCAAGCCTGACCGATACACCTGCCCTCTCACGACGCGGCCTGTTGCAGTTCAGCCTCGGCGCCAGCGCCTTCCTGGTCACCGTCGGGCTGGGTGCCAGCCTGAGCGGTTGCGGCCCCAGCCGCTCGGCCAGCGGTTTTGTAGCCTTGCGTGACAACGACCTGCCGTTTTTGCGCGCCGTCATTCCCGTGATGCTGGACGGCTCCGTGGTCGCTGAAAAGCTTCCTGGCGCCGCTGAAGCGACCTTGCAAAGCCTGGACACCACCCTGGCTCATCTGTCCCCATCCATGCTCAAGCTCACGCACCAGTTATTCGACGTGCTCACGCTGGGTGTTACCCGTGGGCCACTGACCGGAATCTGGGGCTCGTGGGAAAACGCCAGCGTCGATGACATCCAGAAATTTCTCGGTCGGTGGGAAAACAGCTCGCTGGACCTGCTTCGCCAGGGGCACAGCTCGTTGCTGCAAATGGTCATGATGGCATGGTACAGCCAGGCCGAGGCCTGGGCGCATTGTGGATACCCGGGACCGCCAACGGTTTAACAGTCACATCCAAACCCTGTGGGAGCGAGCAGGCTCGCGATGGCGGTATGTCAGTCAATACAGATGCAGCTGATCCGACGCCATCGCGAGCAGGCTCGCTCCCACAAGGGGGCATCACATACTCATAACAATAAGAGAGCACCAACATGCCCGTACTCGACCCCTTCCGCGAAGGTCTTGCCCGCGGCTGGACCACCTACAACGGTGCGCAGTTGACCCAGGACCTGACCCTGGAAGCGGACGTTGCGATCATCGGCAGCGGCGCCGGCGGGGGCACCACGGCAGAAATCCTCAGCGCCGCCGGCTACAAGGTGGTGTTGATCGAGGAGGGTCCCCTCAAGACCAGCCATGACTTCAAGCTGCTCGAGGACCAGGCCTACACCAGCCTTTACCAGGAAGGCCTCGGACGCATGAGTAAGGACGGCGCCATCACCATTCTTCAGGGGCGCGCGGTGGGTGGCACGACATTGATCAACTGGACCTCCTGTTTCCGCACGCCCGATCAGACCCTGGATCACTGGGCCACCGAGCACAACGTCAAGGGCCACAGCCCCGAGGAAATGGCGCCCTGGTTCGAAAAAATGGAACAGCGCCTTGGGGTGGCGCCCTGGCAGGTTCCGCCCAATGCCAACAACGACGTGATCCGCAAAGGCTGTGAACAGCTGGGCTATAGCTGGCACGTCATCCCGCGCAATGTGCGCGGTTGCTGGAACCTGGGCTATTGCGGCATGGGCTGCCCGACCAACGCCAAGCAGTCGATGCTGGTCACCACCATTCCGGCCACGCTGGACAAGGGTGGCGCGCTGCTTTACCTGGCACGGGCCGAACGGCTGATGATCAAAAACGCTGCGGTTGTCGGCCTCGAATGCCTGGCCATGGACGAACGTTGTGTGGCACCGACAGGACGGCACGTCACGGTCAAGGCGAGGCACTACGTACTGGCCGGCGGCAGCATCAACAGCCCGGCCTTGCTGTTGCGCTCCGAAGCGCCCGACCCGCACGGACGCCTGGGTAAACGCACCTTCCTGCACTTGGTAAACATGTCGGCCGGTCAATTCGACGAGGTGATCAATCCGTTCTACGGCGCACCACAATCGATTTATTCAGATCATTTCCAGTGGCAGGACGGCGCCACCGGCAAGATGTCCTACAAACTGGAAGTTCCGCCCCTGCACCCGGCCCTCGCCGCCGCGCTACTGGGCGGGTTTGGCAGCGAGAACGCCGAGCATATGGCGCAACTGCCCCACACCCACGCCATGCTGGCGCTGTTGCGCGATGGTTTTCACCCCGACAGCAGCGGCGGCAACGTTCAGTTGCGCAGCGACGGCACACCTGTGCTCGACTATGCGGTGTCTCCTTATGCCTGGGACGGCTTGCGCCGGGCGTTTCACAGCATGGCCGAGATTCAGTTTGCCGGCGGCGCCAGGGCGGTCATGCCAATGCACAGTGACGCCCGTTACGTGAAAAACCTGGCCCAGGCCCGTACGCTGATCGACGGCCTGGACCTGGCCTTGTACCGCACGCGCCTGGGCAGCGCCCATGTGATGGGTGGTTGCGCCATGGGCGAAGATCCGAAAAGCGCCGTCACCGACAGCCTTGGGCGACATCATCAATTGAGTAATCTTTCCATCCATGACGGCTCGCTGTTCCCCACCAGCATTGGCGCCAATCCGCAATTATCGGTGTATGGGCTGACGGCACAATTGGCCACATCCCTGGCCGATCGCTTGAAAAACCCATGAGTTGGCGGATTATTCGCACTGTCTATAGTGCTTACTTACCTTACAGCCGACTTGGCCGACCGAGTAGGCTGCGATACCATCCGACTCCCCAACCAGGACGACGCGATGAACCGAGTGTTGTACCCAGGTACCTTCGACCCTATTACCAAGGGCCATGGCGATCTGGTCGAACGCGCCTCGCGCCTGTTCGACCATGTGATCATCGCCGTCGCCGCCAGCCCGAAGAAAAACCCGCTGTTCCCGCTGGAGCAACGTGTGGAGCTGGCCCGCGAGGTCACCAAACATCTGCCCAATGTGGAAGTGGTCGGCTTCTCGACGCTGCTGGCGCACTTTGCCAAGGAAAAGAACGCCAATGTGTTCCTGCGTGGCCTGCGTGCGGTCTCGGACTTCGAATACGAGTTCCAACTGGCCAACATGAACCGCCAGTTGGCGCCGGACGTCGAAAGCCTGTTCCTGACGCCGTCGGAGCGCTACTCCTTCATTTCCTCGACCCTGGTGCGGGAAATTGCGGCGTTGGGCGGCGATATCACCAAGTTCGTCCACCCGGCCGTGGCCGATGCGTTGACCCTGCGCTTCAAGAAATAACCCGCTGGCTGCGATCCGCTTCGCAGCCAACACAGCGCAGTCCATCGCGCCCGCGTGCACTGCGCTCGCCAATGCGGCACAATTGCGCACATACGTTTTTCAGATGCCCGGGCCCAACGCCCCGGCAGGAGCCTGCATGTCCCTGATCATCACCGACGACTGCATCAATTGCGACGTCTGCGAACCCGAGTGCCCGAACGAGGCCATCTCCCAAGGCGAAGAGATCTACGTCATCGACCCGAACCTGTGCACCCAGTGCGTCGGCCATTACGACGAACCTCAGTGCCAACAGGTCTGCCCGGTAGATTGCATTCCGCTGGACGAGGCCCATCCGGAAACGGAAGAACAGTTGATGGCGAAATATCGCAAGATTACTGGCAAGGTTTGAGCCAGGTAGTTCTGTAGGGCCTGTGCCGGCCTCATCGCGAGCAGGCTCGCTCCCACAGGGTTCTGTGGTGGCGACACCATTCATGTCTTAAGCAAAATCCCTTGTGGGAGCGAGCCTGCTCGCGATGAGGCCAGCAGCCACAGCGACATCACTCCTGCTCAAACCCCTCCCCAACACACCCCAGGCACCGCACAAACGTCGCCTTCGCCGGGTCCACCACCAACGCCTTCCCCGCATCGCCGACGCCACCGCCCAACGCCGTAAAGGGTAACGACACCACAAATGCCCCGGCACCGATCACGGTGGCGGCGAGCAGCAGCGGACGGGCGATCAGCAGGTCGCCGATCATGGCGTAGGCCGGCGGATTCTGGATGGTGTAGCGCGGGTCGCCGCTGCCGCTGTTCGCCTGGGCAGGCAAACCGAGACACAACAGCAGCGCGAGAACGACAGGTCGGAGCAGATTCATCGGGCGATCCTTCGGCTAGGCAGTATGACAACTGACTATAAGACTATAGACCGCAGGACGGATCAGCTCTGACAGCGTGGGCACCAGACGCTGGCGCGCTGGCCCAGGCGAATCTCCCGCAGCCCCGTACCGCAGACCTTACATGACTCGCCGCCCCGGCCATACACGAAGAGTTCCTGCTGGAAGTAACCCGGCTGGCCGTCTCCCCCGATGAAATCACGTAGCGTCGTACCGCCGCGCTCGATGGCATGGGCAAGGATGCGTTTGATCTCGATCGCCAGTTTCAGATAGCGCGCCCGGGAAATGCCCCCGGCTTCGCGGCGTGGGTCGATCCCGGCGGCGAACAGCGCTTCGGTCGCATAGATATTGCCCACCCCCACCACCACCGCGTTATCCATGATGAACGGCTTGACCGCCATGGAGCGTCCTCGGGAAAGCTGGAACAGACGCTCGCCATCGAATAGATCGGTCAACGGTTCCGGCCCGAGGCGAATCAGCAATTCGTGGTTGAGCGGGTCGAGGCTCCAGAGCATCGCCCCGAAGCGGCGCGGGTCGGTGTAGCGCAAGGCCAGGCCGGATTCCAGTTCGATGTCCACATGCTCATGTTTGGCGGCAGGCATGCCGACTTCCACCAAGCGCAGGTTACCGGACATGCCCAAGTGGCTGATCAAGGTGCCAACTTCGGCGTTGATCAGCAGGTACTTGGCCCGCCGCTCCACCAGCACGATCCGCTGACCCGACAGTCGCACATCAAGGTCTTCGGGGATCGGCCAGCGCAAGCGCCGGTCGCGTACGACCACACGGCTGACACGCTGCCCTTCCAGGTGGGGCGCAATTCCGCGGCGGGTGGTTTCGACTTCCGGCAGTTCTGGCATGGGGGTTCTCGAATAAGGCGAAGGCCTGGTGCTGGTTTTCGATGCTTAGCGCGTGGCGAGGTCGCGAATTTCCTGCTTCTGGGTCTGGAAATCGTATTCCGACAAACCGATGTAATCGAGCACCAGAGCGCCGACACAGGCCCACTCATGATCGACCGGCTGATTGCCCAGGACCCGGTGCGATGAGCAGATGTTTTCGGACATTTTCAGGATCGCCAGCAGGTTTTTCAGCTGACTGTTGTTGCGTGACGTCTCATCGCTGAAAATCGCCAGGGCGTTGTGATGGTTGGCGATGGCCTGGCTGACATGGTCCGGCAGGCGCCAGGATTTGGAAGTGTAGTACCCGACCACCGCATGGTTGGTGTTGAATTCGCGGTTCTCGGTGTCCACCACCCGGCACTCGGCGCTGGCATTGGCGTAGGCCTGCTCCAGCACACTCATGTAGTTGGGGAACTGCTTGAGCATCAACGGCACGCCGCAATCATGGAACAGCCCCAAGGCGTAGGCTTCATCACCGTTTTCCAGACCGACGCGCTTGGCCAGGGTCAGGCAGGTCATCGCCACGTCCTGGGCCGTATCCCAGAAGCGATTGAGGGTGACGATGGCATCATCGTGCAGCTCGCCCTTGATCGACTGCGCGTTGATCAGGTTGATGATCGAACGGCTGCCCAGCAGGTTCACCGCGCGCTGGATCGAAGTGATCTTGTTGCGCAGGCCGTAGTACGGCGAATTGACGATCTTGAGCAAGGCACCCGAGAGGCCCGGGTCATGGGAGATCAGCTTGGCAATGGTCTCCAGGTCCGGATCAGGCATGTACTGCTCCATCTGCAGATCCACCATGATCTGCGGCTGGGGCGGCACACTGATGCCTTGCAGGGACTGTTGGATCTGTTCGGCGGAAAGCTCTTGGGACATGGGCATACACTCTGGGTCAGGCGGCGATTCTAACCCTTAAAGATGGATCCGATACACCGTCGGACAAATCGCGCCACATGTCCATCACAAGCCCCGCACAGGCCGCAACACGCTATACTCCCGCTCTTTTTTCCGGAGCGACGTCATGTCCCTGCCCAGCCTGCGCCTCAAAGCCAACGCCGACCGTCGCCTGCGCGCCGGCCATCTGTGGGTCTACAGCAACGAAATCGATGTAGCCGCTACCCCGCTGCACGGCTTCAAGGCCGGCGACCAGGCCATCCTCGAAGCCGCTGGCGGCAAGCCGTTGGGCATCGTCGCGATGAGCCCCAACAACCTGATCTGCGCCCGCCTGCTGTCCCGTGACGTGAAACTGCCGCTGGACAAATCCCTGCTGGTGCATCGTCTCAACGTGGCGCTGTCGTTGCGTGAGCGCTTGTTCGACAAGCCGTTCTATCGCCTGGTCTACGGCGACTCCGACCTGCTGCCTGGCCTTGTAGTCGACCGTTTCGGCGACATCCTGGTGGTGCAGATCGCCTCGGCCACCATGGAAGCCCACAAGGACGACGTGATCGCCGCCCTGACCCAGGTGCTCAAGCCCAGCGGCATCCTGTTCAAGAACGATTCCGCCGCCCGCGATGCCGAAGGCCTGAACCGCTACGTCGAGACAGTGTTCGGCCTCGTACCGGAGTGGGTCGCCCTGGAAGAGAACGGCGTGAAGTTCGAAGCTCCAGTCATGGCAGGTCAGAAAACCGGCTGGTTCTACGACCACCGCATGAACCGCGCACGCCTGGCGCCGTATGCCAAAGGCAAGCGCGTACTGGATCTGTTCAGCTACATCGGCGGTTGGGGCGTGCAGGCCGCGGCGTTCGGTGCCAGCGAAGTATTCTGCGTCGACGCCTCGGCCTTCGCCCTCGATGGCGTAGAGCGCAACGCGGCGTTGAATGGCTTTGCCGAAAAGCTGACCTGCATTGAAGGCGACGTGTTCGAAGCCCTGAAAGAACTCAAGGCCAGTGAAGAGCGTTTCGACGTCATCGTTGCCGACCCGCCAGCGTTCATCAAGCGCAAGAAAGACCTGAAAAACGGTGAAGGCGCCTATCGCCGCCTCAACGAACAGGCCATGCGCCTGCTCAGCAAGGATGGCATCCTGGTCAGCGCTTCGTGCTCGATGCACCTGCCCGAAGACGACCTGCAAAACATCCTGCTGACCAGCGCCCGGCACCTGGACCGCAACATCCAGCTGCTCGAACGCGGGGGCCAGGGACCGGACCATCCGGTACACCCAGCCATCGCCGAGACCCGCTACATCAAGAGCATCACCTGCCGGTTGCTGCCCAACAGCTGAATCATTTGCTGACCCTTATTAAACGCAGCCCTGGCTGCGTTTTTTTTGCACGTGTGAAAAGTTACCGAGCGCTTAAGCAAAAGCCTACAAAATAACTTTTTGTATGAGTCATCCCACATTATTACTGGAACTTTCCTACTCAATATCCGCTTGCCAAGCACTCATTAAAAACTATGATTGAACTGTCACTTCGCAAGTGATGACCCTCGAAAAAAACAACATTTATTCAAACCTCTTATTCAAAAAAGGAGCTGTATCATGAAAGCAATCAATCTGGAAGCTAACAAGATCGCAAACCTGGCCGGCCTGATTGTTCCAACAGGCCGCTAAGTAAGTAAAGGGTGGAGCTGAGGAGTGCCGGCGCCTCAGCCCATCCATGCTCGCCCCCTCAGCGGAAAACCTTAATGCATATAAATCCGTGCGTTTTCATACTTGCGCGCCCGCCGCACCAGATTGTATGGAACTATGAGCAGCACACTCAGTTCGAGCTCGATCTGCATTATTCAACGCGACTGGCACAACTTATTCACAACCCTTCACACTTCGACACTTGCAACCCCATCGACATTGAATTCCTGAATACCGGCATATTGACTGCAGAACCCAAAGAAGCCCTCGAATGGCGATGGGACGAGTTATCCAGAATATTTCATATCGGCACAAAAAATATTCCTTGCGAAAGTGTTCCCCAAAATGTCGAGGAATGGGCAACCCTGTACCTGCAGCATTGCCAAGAGGTTCTATCATCACCGCCGCCGGCCTGCCGCATAAAACCGTGCCCGGTTGACCGGATTGCCTTGACGCCCTGCTCCCTGGTCGACATCGAGGACGTTTCGCTGGGGCAGACGCTTGTCAGTCGAAGCACCTCTCGCTCATTCAGCGAACGAGCCATTTCAATCGAGCAGGTCAGCACCCTCCTCTACCTGACCCTGGGTTACCTGAACGAGCGCCCTTTGGCTCACGAGACCGGTCATCCCGAAACGCTGGGCGCGCGACGCAGTAGCCCCTCGGGCGGCGGCCTGAATGCCTGCGAAGGTTACCTGTACGTGCGTCACGTGGCCGGGCTGGAGCCGGGAATCTACGCCTACCATCCGGCCGAACATGCCTTGAGCCTGATCCGGTCACTTCCGGATGAACCGCTGGGGCAATTGTTAGCCGGACAGCACTTCATCAATCCGTTGCCATTCGGGCTATTCATCACTTCGCGCTTCGACAAGCTCTGGTGGAAGTACGAACACTCGCGCGCCTATCGAATGGCGTTTGTCGAAACGGGCCACGTGTCCCAGACCTTTTTGATGGTGGCGACTGCGCTAGGCCTCAAGACCTGGCTGACCGGGGCATTGAGCGACCGTCAGGTAGAACGGCTGCTTGACCTTGAAGACACTCCCGAACAGCCGTTGTTTTTTGTCGGTTGCGGTCATGGCGATGGGCAGGTCCACTGCCAGGCGCTGATGGCGCTGGTCAATGGCCAGGACTCTGCATCATGACCTTCACTCAGAGGCCGCGCTACACCTTGGGCGACTGGGATAACAAAGCTGCGGTGCGCGTGCGCAAAAACCACTACCGCCTACCCGACGATCTGGAGCATCAACTCGCCAGTCGGGACTGGTTTGCGCCAGCCTTCATACCCTATATCGAACATCCGCTGATCAATAAGGCGGGGCGCGCCATTGCCCAACGCCTGGCGGCCAATCATCTGGTGTACTTCCTCGACTACACCACCTTGCTCGAACACCGGGTGGTCAATCGCGCAGTGGAAACCATCGTCCATGGCGAACTGAGCTTACCCATCCCCAGCCAGATGAAAACCGCCGCCCTGCAGCTCTACACCGACGAGGGTTACCACGCACTGTTTTCCAATGAAGTGGCCGAACAGATCGTCGCCCTGTACGACATCCGCGACCGCTCGCTCCCCAGGCGCATCGACCGCCTGGTGGGCGTGATCGAAGCCACAAGCCCCCCGGATCGCCCTCTGGCGTGGTTTCTGCTGGGGTTCGTTTCCGAAACGATCATCGCCAAGGAGCTGCTGTCCATTACCCGCGAGACCTTGGTCTCCACGGTTTACCAGATGCTCAGGGATCATCTCGAGGACGAGGCACGCCATAGTCGCTATTTCAGCGAGGTGTTCCAGTATCTGTGGTCCGCCCTGGCCCCTGACCAGCGTGCTCTGGCCGCAAAGCTGCTGCTGGACATCATCGGCCTTTACTTCGAGCCCGACATCCCTTGGTTAACGCGCAGCCTCGCCAGCGTCGGCTTTGACGAACAGGACGCGTTGAAGATCGTTGCAAACCTCCTGCAACCGGACGCTCACGCCCAGCGAGTTCGCTCGGGGGCAGTCTCGACCTTCACAGCCATGCAGCAGGCAGGTTTCTTCGAAGACGGCCCCAATCGGCAGAGGTTCTTCCAGGCGGGGTTTCTCGATGGCTGACACTCATGATCTCGCCACACGCAAAACGGCCACTGTCGGCTTATTGTTGATGCTGACCTTGCTCGGCGTATTCCCCATCGATGTGGTGCTGCCTTCGTTTCCGGCGCTGTCCGAACACTTTGAGCGTCCATCGCCCGATATTGCCCTGTCTGTCAGCCTGTTCGCAGTGGGGATCGCAATGTCCCAACTGCTGGTCGGCCCGCTTTCCGACGCCATGGGACGAAGGAACCTGTTGCTGATCGGGATCATCGTCTCGGCCATTGGCGCGACCGGGTGCGTCGTGGCCAATGACTACTGGTCCTTCCTGCTTTTCCGGGTCATCCAAGCCGTGGGATGCGGTTGTTTCGTGCTCTCTCAGGCACTGATCCAGGACCTGTTTACAGGTCAGGAGCAGCAGCGATTACGGATTTTCCTGGTCACCTGCGGCGGCATTTTCATTTCCGTTTCGCCCTTGGCCGGCACCGGACTGCAAAGCTGGATGGGCTGGCGCGGCAGCTTCCTGGTATTCATTGCCCTGGCTGTCAGTGTGTTCTTGAGCGCCAGTCTTCTACTCAAGCCTTTGCCAGCGGATAGCCAACCCAGGCGCCCGGACTTCATTGCGTCCTACCGGACGGTATGCAGTGACTTCAACTTCATGGCCTACTGGCTGACGTCAGCATTGGCTTTTTCCTGCCATTTCTCGTTCATCGTCATCTCACCGCTGGTTTTCATTGACCAGCTGCAACTGTCGCCGCAGGCATTTTCGCTGACGTTGCTGGGCTACGGGCTGGCCTATATCGGCGGTGGAGCGGTCGCGACCGTGCTGAGCAACCGGATCGACCCACAGACGCAAATCCTCACGGGGCTGTGCCTGATCCTGACGGCGGGAGTGTTGATGCTTGGGCTCTCCAGCCATCTGGGCTTGTCGGTCACCACGCTGCTGCTGCCCATGATCGTGTGCACCGCCGGAACGACCATTGCTCGTGCGGCCGCCCACACCCGGGCGATGAATATCTTCCCCGAGCAAGCAGGTACATCGGCCTCGGCAGGCAGCGTGCTGATCTTCATTGTCGGCGGTTTGACCAGCGCCGCGCTCAGCCTCACTCCGCTGGACCTGCAAACCACCCTGGCTCTATGCCTGATGTTGCTCAGCCTCCTGGGGCTGGCACTCAATGGTCTGCTCCGGCATCGTCACAGGACGCTGTTGACGGGTTGAACATCGCCAGTCGTCATCCCGAGCACGACATTGGCACCCGATCAGCGCTTTGCGTCATTTCATCCTGACGCCAGGGGTGTAGAATCGCGACATTCATCGCCATTCATCCCCGGCGGGTTTATGAGCTCATGCTGAGGCGCGCAGCGATCCTGCAAAGTCATCGGCCACTTCCGGACACACGGCCAAACCCGGGTGTTCCAGACGTCAACAGAAGCTCACTTCCCATTGATACCTGATACGTACCTGATTTGCCGCCCGGAGTGCTCCATGCCTGATTACCGCTCGAAAACATCCACCCATGGCCGCAACATGGCCGGCGCCCGTGCATTGTGGCGCGCCACGGGGATGAAGGATGACGACTTCAAGAAGCCGATCATCGCCATTGCCAACTCCTTCACCCAGTTCGTGCCAGGCCATGTTCACCTCAAGGACCTGGGTCAACTGGTTGCCCGGGAAATCGAACGCGCGGGTGGCGTAGCCAAAGAGTTCAACACCATTGCCGTGGATGACGGTATCGCCATGGGCCACGACGGCATGCTTTATTCGCTGCCCAGTCGCGAGATCATCGCCGACTCCGTCGAATACATGGTCAATGCCCATTGCGCCGACGCCATCGTGTGCATTTCCAACTGCGACAAGATCACCCCCGGCATGCTCATGGCGGCCTTGCGCCTGAACATCCCGGTGATCTTCGTTTCCGGCGGCCCGATGGAAGCCGGCAAGACCAAGCTCGCCAGCCATGGCCTTGACCTGGTGGACGCCATGGTGATCGCCGCCGACTCCAGCGCTTCCGACGAAAAGGTCGCGGAGTATGAGCGCAGCGCCTGTCCGACCTGCGGTTCGTGCTCCGGCATGTTCACCGCCAACTCGATGAACTGCCTGACCGAAGCCCTTGGCCTGGCCCTGCCGGGCAACGGTTCGACCCTCGCCACCCACAGCGATCGCGAACAGCTGTTCCTGCAGGCCGGCCGGACCATCGTCGAGCTGTGCAAGCGTTACTACGGCGAGGATGACGAGTCGGTGCTGCCGCGCAACATCGCCAACTTCAAGGCGTTCGAAAACGCCATGACCCTGGACATCGCCATGGGCGGCTCCACCAACACCATCCTGCATTTGCTGGCCGCCGCCCAGGAAGCCGAGATCGATTTCGACCTGCGCGACATCGACCGTCTGTCCCGTCACGTGCCGCAGCTGTGCAAGGTCGCGCCGAACATCCAGAAGTACCACATGGAAGACGTGCACCGCGCTGGCGGGATCTTCAGCATCCTCGGCTCCCTGGCCCGTGGTGGCCTGTTGCACACCGACCTGCCGACCGTACACAGCAAAACCATGGCCGAGGCCATCGCCAAGTGGGACATCACCCAAACCACCGACGAAGCCGTGCATCATTTCTTCAAGGCCGGCCCGGCAGGTATTCCAACGCAAACGGCGTTCAGCCAATCGACTCGTTGGGAAACCCTGGACGATGACCGTGAAAACGGCTGCATCCGCAGCGTCGAGCACGCGTACTCTAAAGAAGGTGGCCTGGCTGTGCTGTACGGCAACATCGCTCTGGATGGCTGCGTGGTGAAAACCGCCGGCGTCGACGAATCGATCCATGTGTTCGAAGGCAACGCCAAGATTTTCGAAAGCCAGGATAGCGCCGTGCGCGGGATCCTCGCCGACGAAGTGAAGGCCGGCGATATCGTGATCATCCGCTACGAAGGGCCAAAAGGTGGTCCGGGCATGCAGGAAATGCTTTACCCCACGTCCTACCTGAAGTCCAAAGGACTGGGTAAAGACTGCGCACTGCTGACCGATGGCCGTTTCTCCGGCGGCACCTCGGGCCTGTCCATCGGCCACGCTTCACCGGAAGCCGCTGCTGGCGGTGCCATCGGCCTGGTGCGCGACGGCGACAAAGTCCTGATCGACATTCCGAACCGCTCGATCAACCTGCTGATCAGCGATGAAGAACTGGCCGGACGCCGTGTTGAACAGGACAACAAAGGCTGGAAGCCGGTGGAAGTGCGTCCGCGCAAAGTCACCACCGCCCTCAAGGCCTATGCCCTGCTCGCCACCAGCGCCGACAAGGGCGCGGTGCGTAACAAGGCGATGCTCGACGGGTTGTAAGCGTCCATAAACAGCAATAAAAATGCCCCACTCAAGGTGGGGCATTTTTTTGCAGTGAAACAAACCATCGATGATCAACTGTGCGAGCCTGCTTGCGAAGGCGGTGTGTCAGTCGGAATCGATGTTGAATGTGTCGCCGTCATCGCGAGCAGGCTCGCTCCCACAGGGTTTACTGGATATCTTCCGGCTTGACGATCACCCAGTTCTTGTCCGCCGTCACTGGCAGCCCTTCCTTGGCCTGGGCCGCGGCGTGCTTGGCCATCATGCCGTTGATCTGGTCCATGTACTTGTCCTTGCGGTTGACCCACAGGTGAATGCCACCCTTGGCCACGTTCACATCGTGGAACAGCATGTAGCCGTCGCTGCTGGGGGTGTCGCCAGCCACAAGCACCGGTTTTTTCCATTCGTCGATGTACGTCAGGATTGCCGCGTGCTTGCCGGCCATCCAGGTCGCCGGAGTCCACAGATACGGTGTGTACTCAAGGCTCAGGTTGGCCTTCTCGTCATATTTGCCATTGCTGATCTGCTTGCGGGCGGTGGTCAGTTCGCCGGTCTTGCGATCCTTGAGCAACGTGGTCACGCCGATGATGTTCTGCGGCTTGAGGTTGTAGCCGTACTTCGGATCGGCGGCGACCATGCGCACCAACTCTTCCGAAGCCGCGGTCATGACATAGACCTCGATGCCGTTTTCCATCAGTTTGTTGTACAGCTCGACCTGACCGGTGAAAATCTTCGGCGGGTTGACGTTGTAGTTGACCACCTTGTCGCCGTCGTAATACGTGGTCGGGACCGGCTTGCCAGAAGCCATCAATTCGTCAACGTAGCCTTTGAGTTCTTTGAGGGTAAAGCCGGAAAACACCTGGGCGACCCAGGGGTAGCAGACCATGTCGTCCACTTCGCACAAACGGTAGTAGTAGCTGAACAGGCTTTCCTTGTGTTCGGCCGTGTCTTTGAACGGCATCAGCTTCAGAGATGGGTCGAGGGTTTCGCGGGTGATGAGGCCCTTGTTCTCCATGAACGGCAGCAAGGACTCTTCCAGGTCGTAGCGGTAACTGGTGTTGTCCATGTCGAACACCGCGTAGTTACCTTTGTTGGCGTTGGCCGCGATCATCGCGTCCAACGCCTTGGCCTGCTCCGCGGGCCAGTGCTTGAGCTCAGTAGCGAGCGCCTGGCCAACGAGGCCCAGGCCCAAGGCGACAACGAGAAGGTGAGGTGCAAGCTTCATCGGCGTTTCTCCAAGGTTCAAAGAACTCGACGCTAACAAATGCTTGTGACGTTTCTCTCCTGCCCGCGACCGCTTGCGTCTTGATACCGCCAGCGGCATGCCCATAAACGTCATTGCCTTATTCCATAAACGACAATCTACATACCTTTTTATTATTAATTCATTAGATATCAGGCTGTTAGGCTTCCCGCCTCGCAGTCGCGGCTTCAGGCGACTGGCACAAGTCCTATCGGAGTTTTTTTGATGAATCTGCCGCTGATCCTCAATCTGCTGGTGTTCCTCGCCTTGCTGTTTGGTCTGGCGCAAACCCGTCACAGCACCTGGAGCCTGGCCAAAAAAGTCCTGCTGGCATTGGTGCTGGGCGTGGTGTTCGGCACCGTCCTGCACACGATTTACGGCGCCGGCAACCCGGTGTTGAAAGCCTCGATCGGCTGGTTTGACCTGGTGGGCAACGGCTATGTGCAGTTGCTGCAAATGATCGTGATTCCGCTGGTCTTCGCTTCAATTCTCAGCGCGGTAGCGCGCCTGCATAACGCCTCATCCCTGGGCAAGATCAGCTTCCTGACCATCGGCACACTGCTGTTCACCACCGCCATCGCCGCCCTTATCGGTATCGGCCTGACCAACCTGTTCGGTCTCACCGCCGAAGGCCTGGTGGCCGGCAGCCAGGAAATCGCACGCCTGCAGGTGATCCAGAGCGACTATGCCGGCAAGGTCGCAGACCTGAATATCCCGCAACTGCTGCTCTCGTTCGTTCCGCAGAACCCCTTTGCCGACCTGGCCCGGGCCAAGCCGACCTCGATCATCAGCGTGGTGATATTCGCGGCCTTCCTGGGTGTCGCGGCGCTGCAATTGCTCAAGGATGACGTGGAAAAAGGTCAGAAAGTGGTCAACGCCATCGACACCCTGCAAAGCTGGGTGACACGTCTGGTGCGGCTGGTGATGAAGCTGACCCCGTATGGCGTGCTGGCGCTGATGACCAAAGTGGTGGCCGGCTCCAACGTGCAGGACATCATCAAGCTTGGCAGTTTCGTGGTGGTGTCGTACCTGGGGCTGGGCCTGATGTTCGTGGTTCACGGTCTGCTGGTGTCCGCCGCCGGAATCAACCCGCTGCGTTTTTTCCGCAAGATATGGCCGGTCCTGACCTTCGCCTTCACCAGCCGCTCCAGCGCCGCGACCATCCCGCTGAGTATCGAAGCCCAGACCAGCCGCCTCGGCATTCCACGGGCCATTGCCAGCTTCAGCGCGTCGTTCGGCGCCACCATCGGCCAGAACGGCTGCGCCGGCCTCTACCCGGCCATGTTGGCGGTGATGGTCGCGCCGACCGTGGGCATCAACCCGCTGGATCCGGTGTGGCTCGCGACGCTGGTAGCGATCGTGACCTTGAGCTCGGCCGGGGTGGCCGGTGTCGGTGGTGGCGCGACATTTGCCGCGTTGATCGTACTGCCGGCCATGGGCTTGCCGGTTTCACTGGTGGCGCTGCTGATTTCCGTCGAGCCGCTGATCGACATGGGTCGCACGGCGTTGAACGTCAGCGGCTCGATCACCGCCGGGGCGATCACCAGCCAGGTGATGCAGCAGACCGACAAGGCTTTGCTGGATGCCGAGGAGCATGGGGAGTTGGTGCAGGCTTGATTGCTCCCACATGGCTTACAGCTTTTCCCACACCTCAAAGCTGTAGGCCGGCTTGTCGCCCTCGGCCGGATTCGGCTGGTTCGACACCTGTTTCCACTGGCTCGAATCGAACGCCGGAAACCAGGCATCGCCATCCGGGCTCAGCGCCACACGGGTCAGGTACAGTCGGTCCGCCTGCTCCAGGGCCTGGGCGTACAGCTGGGCGCCGCCAATCAACATCAGTTCGTCGACACCCTGCTGCACCGCCCACGCCTCGGCCCGTTCCACCGCTGCCTCCAGCGTGGAAAAAACTTCCGCGCCCTCCAGCACGAGGCCAGACTGACGACTGACCACGATGTTCAAGCGCCCCGGCAGCGGCCGCCCCAGGGAGTCCCAGGTCTTGCGGCCCATGATGATGGGCTTGCCCAAGGTGGTAGCCTTGAAGTATTTAAAGTCCCCCGGCAAGTGCCAGGGCATGCTGTTGTCGACGCCGATCACACGGTTTTCACCGAGGGCTGCGATCAGGCTTAAAGGGAGTGTTTTTTTCATGCCGGCGAGGATACCAGAGGCCACAGCGGTTATGCTCAACCCTCATTTGCGACGGAAGCGCCTGTGTCTGAGCCTCTGACAGAACTGCACGACCTCTGGTTGACCGAGACGGTACGTCTGCGTGAAGAACACGCCGGCCCGCTCGAAGATCAGGAGGCCAATCGCCTGGCCCGCGCGGCGGGTGGCGATTTATCCAGCCGTATCCGTCACCGCGCCCGCTGGCTGGCCGAGCGCGACGGCCTCAGCCAGGCCTTGCATCACTGGCTGCAAGGGGCGCGCCTGGCGCTGATCATAATGGCCGTACTCGCCATCATCAGTGGCGCTGGCCTGGGCTTTGCCGCACTCGGCGACGGACACACGCCGGTCAATGTGTTCTGGGCCCTGGGCAGCCTGTTGGCGTTAAACCTGATCTTGCTTATCGGCTGGGCCCTGGGCCTGATCTTTGCGGGTGAGCAAGGTGCAGCGCTGGGGCGCCTGTGGTTGTGGCTCAGCGAAAAACTCGCCCGCGATGCCAAGGCTGCGCAACTGGCGCCAGCCCTGCTGCTGTTATTGCAACGGCACAAGCTCAATCGCTGGGCCCTCGGTGCGCTGGTCAATGGTTTGTGGCTGCTGGCGATGCTCAGCGCGCTGGTCATCGTACTGATGCTGATGGCCACCCGGCGCTACGGTTTTGTATGGGAAACCACCATTCTCGGCGGTGAGACCTTCGTCGTCATGACCCAGGCCCTCGGCGCCCTGCCCGCCCTGCTGGGTTTGAGCGGGCCAACCGAAGAGATGATTCGCGCCAGTGGCGACGCCGCGCTGAATATCGAAAGCGCCCGCCAGGCCTGGGCCGCTTGGCTGGTGGGCGTGACGCTGGTCTACGGCGTGTTGCCGCGCCTGTGTCTGGCGCTGGTGTGCCTGTGGCGCTGGCGTCGCGGCCGCGCCACGCTGCGCCTGGACTTGAACCTGCCAGGTTATGCCCAACTGCGGGAGCGGCTAATGCCCAGTAGCGAGCGCCTGGGCATCAGCGATGCCGCGCCCGCGCAATTGCATCAAATTGAAAGTGACGTTGGCGCGCTGCAAAGCGACGGTGCGCTGCTGGTGGCGATCGAACTGGACGACCGGCCCTGGCCACCGAAACTGCCAGGCACGGTGAAAAACGCCGGAGTGCTCGACAGCCGCGAATCGCGCCACAAACTCCTCGAACAATTGTCACGCTTTCCTCCCGCGCGCCTGGCGATTGCCTGCGACCCACGACGTTCACCGGATCGTGGCAGCCTGGCGCTGATCGCCGAACTGGCCCGCAGCGCCGGCGCCACCCGCATCTGGTTGTTGCAGGCACCGCCCGGGCAAGCGCTGGACGCTGAACGCCTGGGCGATTGGCACAACGCGCTGCAACAGTTGCAATTGCCCTTCGCGGACTGCGCGCCTTTGAACTGGCTGGAGACCGGCCATGACTGAACCCACCAAGCCGCTGAAGCTGGCCGTGGTTGGCCACACCAATGTGGGCAAAACCTCCTTGCTGCGCACACTGACCCGGGACGTCGGCTTCGGCGAAGTGTCCCACCGCCCCAGCACAACCCGACACGTCGAGGGCGCGCGCCTGTCGGTGGACGGCGAAGCGTTGCTGGAGCTGTACGACACGCCGGGCCTGGAAGACGCCATCGCCCTGCTTGACTACCTCGAACGCTTGGAGCGCCCCGGTGAGCGCTTGGACGGGCCGGCACGCCTGGCGCGATTCCTGGACGGCAGCGAGGCACGACAACGCTTCGAACAGGAAGCCAAAGTGCTGCGACAATTGCTCGCCAGCGATGCCGGACTCTATGTGATCGATGCGCGAGAGCCAGTGCTGGCCAAGTACCGGGATGAGCTTCAAGTGCTCGCCAGTTGCGGCAAACCGCTGCTGCCGGTGTTGAATTTCGTCAGCAGCGCCAGCCACCGCGAGCCCGACTGGCGCGAAGCCCTGGCACGGTTGGGGCTGCACGCCCTGGTGCGTTTCGACAGCGTCGCCCCGCCCGAGGATGGCGAGCGACGCCTGTATGAAAGCCTCGCCCTGTTGCTGGAAAGCGCCCGTGGGCAACTGGAACGACTGGTCGCCGATCAACAGGCCCAACGCTTGGCCCGTCAGCAGAGCGCGAAGCGCTTGATCGCCGAACTGCTGATCGATTGCGCCGCTTGCCGACGCAGCGTAGCCAGCGATGCCGAACTGGAACGACAGGCCATCAGCGAGCTGCGCAACGCCGTGCGTCAACGGGAGCAGCGCTGCGTCGAAGCCTTGCTCAAGCTCTACGCCTTCCGTCCCCAGGACGCCGCGGCCAGCGATTTGCCTCTACTTGACGGCCGCTGGGGCGATGACTTGTTCAATCCCGACACCCTCAAACAGCTGGGTGTGCGTGTGGGTGGTGGGATCGCCGCGGGCGCAGCGGCCGGTGCCGGCGTGGATTTGCTGGTGGGCGGTCTGACCCTCGGCGCCGCCGCCCTGGCCGGCGCCATTGCCGGTGGCGCCTTGCAAACCGCCCGCAGTTACGGAAACAGGTTGATGGGCAAGCTCAAGGGCCAGCGGGAGCTGACAGTGGACGACAGTGTGCTACGCCTGTTGGCCCTGCGCCAACGGCAACTGTTGCAAGCCCTCAACCAGCGCGGCCATGCGGCAATGGACAGCATCCACATCGCCACACCCCAGGATAAAACCTGGCGCGAGGGCAAACTGCCCGAAGCGCTGAACAAGGCCAGAGCGTACCCGCAATGGTCGTCGCTTAATCCGCAGGCGCGGTTGAGCCAATCGGAACGCCAGGAACAGATCGAGCAGCTGGCTGAGCAGCTCTAGATGACACAACCTCTGTGGCAAGGGGATTTGTGGGAGCAAGGCTTGCCCGCGATGAGAGCGTCGCTACCGGTGGTTATTCGTCGGTCAATGCCCTGAGCGCCGCCGCAGCTTCTGCCAATTCCAACTCACTGAACACTTGCACCCCATGACGTTTGAGCAAGGCCGCCGTCACACCTTCACCAGGCACTTTCACGCCGCTGAACGTCCCGTCGTAGGTCAACAGATTGCCGCACGACGGGCTGTTGGCCTTGAGCACGGCGATACGGATAGCGTGTTCGCGCACCCGCTCCAGCGTTTGATACGCGCCGGACAGAAACTGTTCACTGACGTCTTCACCCTCGGTGGTGATTACCGTCGCCTGGCCGTCGAGCACCTGCGCGCCTTGCCCACCGGGGATTTCTGCCGCCGCCCGAGGCGTGGGCAAGCCGCCGGCGACTTCCGGGCACAGCGGCACGACCCGACCTTCGTCGAGCCAGTGTTGAAGCTGATCGAACGGGCCACTGGCTCCGCCGTCGTAGCGCACGCGGTGTCCGAGCAGGCAGCGGCTGACGAGGATCTTTTCCATGCTCAGAACACCTCGGTGCCGCGGCGCCGGAACCAGCCGGTCAAGGACAGGCGATCCCGCGCAGCAGGCAGGACTTCATGGGGGATGTCCCCCGACAGGAACACCACCAGACAACCGCCGGTGGGCACCACGTCGTGCTCCACGCCATCGTCCAGGTACATGCGTAACTGACCGCCATGCTCCGGCAACCAGGCGTCGTTGAGGTAAAGCACCGCCGACACCATGCGTCGATCGTCATCGCGAAAGCGGTCGACGTGCTTGAGGTAGAAGGCGCCAGGAGGGTACAGCGCGAAGTGGCTTTCGAAATCCTCCAGCCCCAGGAACAACCCGCGATTGATCGCCTCCCGCAAGCTGTCCATCAAGCCCAGGTAACGGTCGCACGCTTGCGCCTGACCGGGCTCGATCCATTGGATACGATCACCCCGAATCCCTTCACGAATCTCCGAAAACGGCCCGCGCCCGACCGCCGCCGGGGCCAGTTCGCCTTCGGCGGCGCGCTGGCGACATTCGGCTGCCAGGGCGCGGGTCAGCGCATCCGGCAGGAAGATATTCTGCTGCGACCAGCCGCGCTCGGCCAAGTCGTCGACGATACGTAACAGCAGCGGGTGATCAGAAGGTATTTGCATGGCGCGCATAGTATTCCTGTGCCTGCAAAACCGACAGCGCCGCGCAGCGGGTTTGTTACGCCTGATGGCGCAGGCGCAGGAACTTGATACGAATTCTCGACAAGTCCCCACACCCCACGGAGAATAGTCGGCTGCTGACAGGAGTCCCTATGCGCCGTTTGCTTTTCTCATTGTTGATGTTCTGTGCGTTGCCCGCCTGGGCAGACAGCTACGACCAGTTGTACAAGGTCGCCGGCTGGCCGGAACAACGGGCGCATTTCAATGACGCCTTGAGCGCCGCGCAGCAGCGTTACCAGAGCAGCCTGCCACCGGCAGTGTTCCAGGCACTGGTCAACAACAGCAATCAACGCTTTGCCCCCCAGGCCATGGACCAGCGGGCCGAGGCGCAATTGCGCAAGAACCTCACCGACCCAGCCCCGGCCCTGAGTTTTTTTCAGTCGCCCCTGGGCCGCAAAGTCGTGGCAGCCGAGCTGCTGGCGACCCGTCGCGACCAATTGGCGAAAAACGCCAAGGGCCTGCCGAAGATGCAAGTCAGTGACAACCGCCTATTGATCATCGGCCATCTGGCCCAGTCCCTGCCCGCCCGCGAGGCCGGCGCCGAAGTCAGCCTGGCGATCGCCGGCGTGGCGGCGGACAGCCTGAGCTCGATGATCCCCGGCCTGCTGGGTGCCGGCCAGGCCCAAGGCATGCTGAACGGTCAGCGCCAGCGTCTGATGGAGCAGATCGGCGCGGACTTGAACAACACGCTGCTGTACGTCTACCGCGACCTGACGGACACCGAGCTGGAGGAGTTCGCCACCTTCGCCGAGTCGGCTGAGGGCCAGGCTTATTATCAAGCGGCCTTGGCAGCGATTCGGGCGGGGTTGGCGGTGGGGCAGACTCTCGGGCAATAGATAGATCTTCAGCGCCCCTGACACCGCTATCGCGAGCAGGCTCGCTCCCACAGGGTGTTTGAGTGAACTCAGATTTTGTGATCGTCGAAAAACCAGTGTGGGAGCGAGCCTGCTCGCGATAGCAATAGCCCGGTCAGCGCCGAACCCGGCTCATCCGCTTCGTCAGAAATCCAAACATCTCCTGCCGCATCGCCAGCGCCTCATTCGCCAGGTGATGCCGACCTTCGGGCAACATCAGCACCTGGGGCCGATCGAACTTGCTGCGCAACACTTGCAGGTTATGCGCCCAATCCACCGTCATGTCCGCCTGGCCCTGCACGATCAAGGGCTGGCGCGGGCTGCTCGGGGCGACTTCGATACGCTTGATCCATTGCCCCAACGCTCCGACCCACGCGGTGGGCAGGCGCAGCGGTTGCAACGGGTCGGCTTGCAGGAATGGCAGGAAGTCCGGGTCGGTAGAGTTCTCGCTGAAACGTCGGGCGATGCCGGTTACAAAGGGTTTGAGCAAGTAGTAACTCAGGCGCGACCAGCCCCAGGCCCGCGGCCGCACCAAGGGCGACAGCAGTATGACCTGACCTTGGGCCGGGCTGTGCTGGCCCTGGTTGAGCACGTGATCAACCACGATGGCCCCTCCGGTGCTTTGTCCGCACAGATGCCAGGGTTGCGGCAGTTCCAGCGTCCCGGCCTCGGTCAGCAGGCCTTGCAACGTGGCCTGGTACTCGGCGAAATCACCGATGCTGGCGCGTTCGCCACTGGACAGGCCGTGGCCCGGCAGGTCGCAGGCGATCACGGCGAATTTCTGCTCCAGCGCCCACTCGATCAAGTGCCGGTACAACCCCATATGGTCGTAATAGCCGTGGAACAGAAACAGCGTCGCTAGCGCTTTTTCCGGCCACCAGACCTGACCGACCAACTCATATCCGTCTATCTCGAAACGCCCCAGGCCCTTGCGCAACGTGCGGTGGGGAAAATCCACGCCGTAGAACCGCTGATAAGCCAGCGCCTGCGCAGACAGCGGCTGCCACTGAGCCAAAGGTTGCAGGCTGGCACGCAGGTGATCGGGGTCGAAACTGACGGGCATAGGATTTCCACATAAAAGCGCAACGCGCGAAACAGACTTTGTAGGCCTGCGATATTCATCTGTCGCGCCAGGCATGGCAAGCTACGCGGCCTCAGAGGATCGACTCCATGCGCCCGTCCCACCGCACGACCTTGCTTGCCAGCCTGCTTGCCCTCGGGTGCGCCGCCGTGTTGTGGATCGCCTACGACTGGTTCCAGGGCCGCTTTCTGCGAGCGTTCAGCGAACACACGGCGGTATTTTCCGGCGACCCTTTGCGCCTCCCCCCCGGCCTGGCCGGCCCTGGCCCGATCCGCCTGGTGCATTTCTGGGATCCCGCCTGCCCATGCAACGTCGGCAACCAACAGCACCTTTCCGAGCTGGTGGAGAAATACGCCCCCCAAGGCGTCGAGTTTTATGCAGTCCAAAAAACCGGCAGTCAGGGCCGATTGCCGACCACGCTGAGCAGCCTCAAACCGCTTTCGGTGCTCCCCGGCTCAAGTCAGATTCCCGCCAGCCCGGCGGTGGCGATCTGGGATCGCAGCGGCAAACTGGCGTACTTCGGCCCCTACAGCGAAGGCCTGACCTGCAATTCGAGCAACAGCTTCATCGAGCCGATTCTCGAGGCCCTGAGCAGCGGCCGGGCGGTGAATGCGACCCACACGCTGGCGGTAGGGTGTTATTGCCCGTGGGGGCAGGACACATCCGCCAAAGAATAGGCCGCAGGGAAAATCCCCCCGAGCAAGGATACGCAGACACCCGGCGGCATGTTAAACATGGGAATAAACAGCGAAACCATGGGACCGCTGTCACTCAATAAGGATTTAGCATGAAACGCAGCCTCATCGCCTTCCTGTCATTGGTCGTCACCGCCATCATCGTCGCGGGCGGCTACCTCTACAGCAAGCAGCCCACCCGCCAGGGCACGGTGCAGTTGCAAGGCCTGCAAGGCTCGGTGACCGTGCGCTACGACGAACGCGGCGTGCCGCATATCCGTGCTGAAAACGAAACCGACCTGTACCGCGCCCTGGGTTATGTCCATGCCCAGGACCGGCTGTTTCAAATGGAGATCATGCGCCGCCTCGCCCGTGGCGAACTGGCCGAGGTACTCGGGCCGAAGCTGCTCGACACCGACAAACTGATGCGCAGCCTGCGCATTCGCGAACGCGCCGCGACCTATCTGACGGAACAGGACCCACAGTCCCCGGCCTGGATCGCGATGCAGGCGTACCTGGATGGCATCAACCGCTACCAGGAAACCCACGCCAGACCGGTGGAGTTCGATGTGCTGGGCATCCCCAAGCGTCCTTTCACCGCAGAGGACACCGTGAGCATTGCCGGCTACATGGCCTACAGCTTTGCGGCCGCGTTTCGCACCGAGCCGCTTTTGACTTACGTGCGCGATCAACTGGGCAGCGACTACCTGAACATTTTCGACCTCGACTGGCAGCCCAATGGCGTGCTGGCCGAGACTCGCAAGAGCGGCCTGCCCCTGGCCGCCGCCGACTGGAAAGACCTCAACGCCCTGGCCCGTCTCAGTGAACAGGCCCTGGCCGAAAACGGCCTGCCGCAGTTCGAAGGCAGCAACGCCTGGGCGGTCTCCGGCAGCCGCACCCACAGCGGCAAACCGTTGCTGGCGGGCGACCCGCATATTCGCTTTTCCGCGCCGTCGGTGTGGTACGAGGCGCACCTGTCGGCCCCGGGTTTCGAGCTTTACGGGCATTACCAGGCGCTGATGCCCTTTGCGACGCTGGGCATGAACAAGGATTTCGGCTGGAGCGTCACGATGTTCCAAAACGACGACCTGGACCTGATCGTCGAACGGGTCAACCCGGATAATCCCGAGCAGGTCTGGTATCGCGACCAATGGGTGGACATGACCCGCAGCGAACAACAGATCGCAGTCAAGGGCCAGGCGCCGGTGACGCTGCAGCTGCGCCAGTCGCCCCATGGCCCGATCGTCAACGACGCCCTCGGCGCCCACGCCGGCAAGACCCCCATCGCCATGTGGTGGGGGTTCCTGGAAAGCCGCAACCCGATCCTCGAAGCCTTCTACCAGCTCAATCGCGCCGACACCCTGACCAAGGCTCGCAGCGCGTCAGCCAAGATCCACGCGCCAGGGCTGAATGTGGTGTGGGCCAACGCCAAGGGCGATATCGGTTGGTGGGCCGCGGCGCAATTGCCCAAACGGCCGGCCGACGTGAAGCCGGGCTTCATGCTCGACGGCGGCAGCGCAGAGGCGCAAAAGGAAGGTTTCTACCCCTTCAGCAGCAACCCCCAGGAAGAAAACCCGGCGCGAGGCTACATCGTGTCAGCCAATTTCCAGCCGGTATCGGCCAGCGGCATGGAAATTCCGGGTTATTACAACCTTGCCGACCGCGGCCAGAAACTCAACCTCCAACTGGGCGACAAGCAGGCCAAGTGGGACATCGAGACCACACGTGAACTGCAACTGGGCACCACCACCCCCTACGGCCGGCGCTTGCTCGCGCCTTTGCTACCGGTGCTGCGTAACGAGGTCAGCGACCCCCAGGAACGCAAATGGGTGGAGCAACTGGCCCAATGGCAGGGCGACTATCCGCTGGGCTCCATCAGCGCCACACTGTTCAACCAGTTCCTCTTCAACCTGGCCGACGCCGCGCTGCACGATGAATTGGGCGACGAGCTCTTCGAAACCGCGCTGTCGACCCGAGTGATCGACGCCGCGCTGCCACGCCTGGCGGCATCAGAGGATTCGCCCTGGTGGGACGATCGCACCACCCCGGGCAAGGAGACCCGTGTCGACACGGTGATGAGCGCTTGGGGCAAGAGCCTGGCGCACCTCAAGGCCACCTTCGGTGACGATGCCAGCCAATGGCAATGGGGCAAGGCGCACACCCTCACCCATGGTCATCCACTGGGCCTGCAAAAGCCGCTGGACCGGATCTTCAACGTCGGCCCCTTTGCTGCACCCGGCACCCATGAAGTGCCCAATAACCTCTCGGCCAAAATCGGCCCGGCGCCCTGGCCAGTGACCTATGGCCCTTCCACCCGGCGCATCATCGATTTCGCCGATCCGGCCCACAGCGTCACCGTCAACCCCGTCGGCCAAAGCGGCGTGCCGTTCGACCCGCATTACGCGAATCAGGCCGAGTCTTACATCGAAGGGCTGTACTACCAGGCGCATCTGGCCGAAATAGAAGTGATGGCCAATACCCGCAGCACCTTGAAGCTGCTGCCGGTCGGGGCCGAACCCTGAGCCCAGTGGCGGGCAGCGCTGTTCATCAATCAACAGGCTTGGACGCTATTTATGGTCAAGACTGGAAGGGTTTAACAACTACCCCCTCTTTATGGAGTCAACCCCATGTTCATCAACTGGTCCGAGCTGCTGCCTACCATCAAAAGTGCCTTCGGCGCCCTGGGCAAAAGCAATCCGAAAATGGTCAAGGCCTACATGGCCCTGGATGAAGCCGCGGCCGAAAACAACGTGCTGGATGCCAAGACCCGGGAGCTGATCTCCATCGCCGTGGCGATCACGACCCGCTGTGACGGCTGCATCGGCGTGCATACCGATGCAGCCATCAAGGCCGGCGCCACCCGCGAAGAGATCGCCGCCACCCTGGCCACTGCGGTTTCGCTGAATGCCGGCGCGGCGTATATCTACTCCCTGCGGGCGCTGGAAGCGCATGATGCGTTGAAGAAGTGAGAGGCGATCACTGAGATCTTCATTGACTGCTACGCCGCTATCGCGAGCAGGCTCGCTCCCACATTGGATTTGGGCCTGACCCCGGATTTGTGGGCAACAAAAAGACCTGTGGGAGCCTCGCTGTCCCTGGAAAGGATGGCTAAATAAACCATCCAAGACAGTTGCTCCCACAGGGAAAGCGTTTGCCTCAGTTAGTCAAAGCCCCTCGTCCAACACCTTCGCCAACATATCGACAAAGAAATCCACGCTCTGGGGGGTGGTGACCATCGGCGGTTTGATCTTGAGGATGTTCAGGTAGTCGCCGGTCGGTTGCATGAAAATACCCAGCTCCCGCAGGCGATTGCACAGCGCCGTGGTTTCTTCGGTGGCCGGCTCGAGGGTGTCGCGGTTGCGGATCAGTTCCACGCCCAGGTAAAAACCGGAGCCATGCACCGCACCGACCAACGGATATCGGTCGATCAAGGCTTGCAGGCGGGCCTTGAAATGCCCACCCACTGTCCGGGCGTTTTCCCACAGTTTTTCTTCTTCCATGACGTCCAGCACGGCCATGCCGATCTGGCAACTGACCGGGCTGCCGCCGGCTGACGAGAAAAAATACCCTTCTGCTTCCAGCGCCTCGGCGATTTCCCGGCGGGTGATGACCGCTCCCAGCGGCTGGCCGTTACCCATGCCCTTGGCCATGGTGATGATGTCCGGTACTACATCCTGTTCTTCGAAGCCCCAGAAAAATTCTCCCATGCGCCCGTAGCCGACTTGCACTTCGTCAGCGATGCAGACGCCGCCGCGCTCGCGCACCAGCGCGTAGACCTGCTTCAGATACCCCGGCGGCAGTGCGATCCCGCCAGCATTGCCGTACACCGGTTCGCAGATGAAGCCGGCGAGCTGGCGTTTGTGTTCGGCGATTTTTGCCAGGTTGTGCTCGACGCTGCGCAGGTAGTCCGGCGCGCTGTTGGGGCCGCGGAATTCACCGCGATAAGTGTTTGGCGCGGTCACCGGATGCACCCAATCCGGGCGACTGCTCAGGGCCTGAGGGTTGTCGGCAATGGACGTCGAGACCGCATCGGCCGCTACCGACCAGCCGTGATAGGCCTCCAGCACACTGAGCATGTCCCGGCCGCCGCTGTAGGCCCAGGCCAGGCGGATCGCCAGGTCGTTGGCCTCGGTGCCACTGTTGACCAGAAATACCCGATCCATGCCGGGCGGCGCCAGCGCCAGCAAGCGCTCGGAAAATTCGGCAATCGCGGCATAGTGAAAGCGGGAGTTGGTGTTGAGCAGCGACCACTGCCGGGCGGCCACCGCCGCCATACGCGGATGCCCGTGCCCCAGTACCGCGACGTTGTTGAGCATGTCCAGGTAGGAGCGGCCCTGCATGTCGATCAGGTGATTGCGCCAGCCGCGCTCAATGCGCGGCGGATCAACGTAATAGTGCTTCTGCGAACGGGCAAAGCTCGCATCGCGACGGGCCAGCAACTGCTGGGGGTCGATCTCTGGCTCGGCATCACAGGCCAGTCCCAGCAGCACCGCTGGTGAGGGGCAGAGCGCCTGCCAGGCCGGCGCCCTGGATGGCGTGCAGAACAACGGCGGATTGAGCTGAGCGCCACGACACAGCTGCACCCGCAACGGTCCATCGACTTCGCCCAAGACCTGGCCCTTGACCAGCGCAGCCCCGGAATGCAGCGGCGATGTCACGCCCCACAGCCGAATGCTCAGTTGCACGCTGTCCAGTTGCAACATGCCGTCGGCAGCCTTGTGCACCACCCCGGCGAACGGCGATTCCAGCGGCGTGCCCCGCGGCACCTGCAACTCTACGTGTAATGGATAAGTATCCGGTTCAACGGCGCTGTCCGGCCGGGTCCGAGACAATCGGTACTGCCCGTAGCGGCTGGCGGCCAATCCATGGACCGCGGCGGCTTCGCTCAGCAGACGCTGGTCGATCCCTTCCTGCTCCCAGTTACCGGCTTCGAAATGCGGGCTCAGGACACCCAGGTCGATCAGGGCGAACTCGCGGCCCACCAAGGTCGGCAACAGCGGCACAAAGCCTTCACTGGCAACGGGTGGCAGATGGTGGCCCACGGACGTGAGGATCGCCGCTTCCATCAGTTCGAACGGGACCGACTGAGCAATCCGGAAAATCTCCCACTCATGGTCCAGGTTGTCGCGGCTGTATTGATTTTCCGGGTCAATGGATACCTGCTGTTCACCGCTGAGCACCAGCACGGCAGCGCGGGCAACGATCAGCGGCCAAAGCGCCAGCAGCTCCTCATATTGCAGCGGGTTGAGCGCGTTGTAAGCCTTGATCGCCGGCAGGATGAAAAACGGATCGCCGTCGGCATGGTGCAACAAGGCTGCACAGGTCACCGACAGATCGGTAACGCGCCAGGTGCGGATCAGGTCGCCGAAATCGATGACGCCCTGCAATTGCCATTGGCGCTGGGCATCGCGCTGCCAGACCACGTTGTCATCGGTGATGTCCATGTGGATCGCCTGCACCGGCAGGCTGGCCTTGAGCGGCTGCAAGCGGCGTTCGGCCTGTTGCGCCGCCTCAGCGATCAGGTTGCGTTCTTGATCATCGTCGATGACGGGCAGCAGATGGCCGACCAGTGCATTGGCGTGGCGGGCGTCCCATTGCAGGGTGCGCTCCAGGCCAGGGTGATCGAACGTGGCCAGCGCCAGGTCGATTTGTGCGCACAAGCGCCCCAGCCCCGTGACCAGTTCAGGTCCCCAATGGTTAAGCTGGGTGAGCGACTGGCCGTCGATGTACTCCAGCAGTCGCACATGAACCGCTTGTCCTGCGAGCTCCAGGGTCAACAGGTCCTGGCCATTATTGGCGGCGATCACCCGCGGCACTTTTACCGCGCCGTGCTCGGCCAGGTGCTTGAGGGCGGCATGCTGGGCCTGGAGTTCCTGGACGGCATAGTCACCATGGCAAATCTTCAGCACAAACCGTCCGCGCTCGCTGTCGACGCGATAGTTGAGGTCCTGCTGGCTGCCCAAGGGTCGCAGGTCACCGCTGAGTCCGTAATTCGAGCGCAGCAGCACCAGCGCCTGTTCGGCACTGATCTGTGGGCTTGGCAAACTGGCACGGTGAACCAACGTAGCGAGTGGCATACAACGACCCCTGAGGTGGTTTTATCGGATGTCTATCTCGCCATTGAGTCGGGGGATAAGCAACCCCTCACCACAGCTGAATTTACAAGCCCGTGAGAGCCCCCCGAAATATCCCGCTTGCACCGCACTCGCCATGCCGACAAGCTATGCTCCAATCGCTTATGTTGTATTACGGAAGAAGGCTTATTCGGATGCGCATTCTCATCACCGGCGGTGCCGGTTTTATCGGCTCGGCGCTTATACGGCACTTGATCCTTGATACCGGACATCAGGTCCTGAACCTCGACAAGCTGACCTATGCCGGCAATCTCGAATCGCTGAGCAGCATCGATCACGACAGCCGCTACGAGTTCGTCCAGGCCGACATCGTCGATCAACCGACGGTCAGCGCGATACTGGCAAGGTTCAAGCCTGAGGCCATCATGCATCTGGCGGCCGAGTCCCACGTGGACCGCTCCATCGACGGCCCGGCGGACTTTATCCAGACCAATATCGTGGGCACCTACAGCCTGCTGGAAGCCACCCGCGCCTATTGGCAGACCCTGGCCGAGCCGCAGAAGCGCGCGTTTCGCTTCCATCACATTTCCACCGACGAAGTGTATGGCGACCTGCACGGCGTGGATGATTTGTTCACCGAAACCACCGCCTACGCCCCCAGCTCGCCGTACTCCGCGAGCAAGGCGGCTTCCGACCATCTGGTACGCGCCTGGCAACGCACTTACGGCTTGCCCGTGCTGCTGACCAACTGCTCCAACAACTATGGGCCGTTTCACTTTCCCGAGAAGCTGATTCCGCTGGTGATCCTCAATGCCCTGGCCGGTAAGCCGTTGCCGGTATACGGCGATGGCCAACAAGTGCGCGACTGGCTGTACGTCGAAGACCATGCCCGGGCGCTGCTCAAGGTCGTGACCGAAGGTGCCGTGGGCGAGACCTACAACATTGGCGGCCACAATGAACAGAAGAACATCGACGTGGTGCGCGGCATCTGCGCCCTGCTCGAAGAACTGGCGCCCCACAAGCCCGACGGCGTGGAGCACTATGCCGACCTGATCACCTTCGTCAAAGACCGCCCCGGCCACGACCTGCGCTACGCCATCGATGCCGGCAAGATCGAGCGTGAACTGGGCTGGACGCCCCAGGAAACCTTCGAGACCGGCCTGCGTAAGACCGTGCAGTGGTACCTCGAAAACCTGCTGTGGTGCCGACGTGTCCAGGACGGTAGCTATCAGGGCGAGCGCCTGGGCTCGCTCGACAACAAGGAATCGATTGCATGACAAAAGGTATTGTTCTGGCCGGCGGCTCCGGCACCCGACTGCACCCGATTACTCTTGGAGTTTCCAAGCAGTTATTACCGGTTTACGACAAGCCGATGATCTATTACCCGATTTCGGTGCTGATGCTCGCCGGCATCAAGGACATCCTGGTGATTTCCACCCCTCAGGACTTGCCGCAATACCGCAATCTGTTGGGCGACGGCAGTCAGTTTGGCGTGCAATTTCACTACGCCGAGCAGCCATCGCCCGATGGCCTTGCCCAGGCGTTCCTGATCGGCGAGCAATTTATCGGCAACGATCCGGTGTGCCTGATCCTGGGCGACAACATTTTTCACGGCCAGCATTTCGGCGAACAACTGCAGACGGCCGCCACCCGGCAGACTGGCGCGACGGTATTCGGTTACTGGGTCAAAGACCCTGAGCGTTTTGGCGTGATCGATTTCGATGCTCAAGGGCGGGCCATTTCCATTGAAGAAAAACCTACCGCGCCCAAATCCAGCTACGCGGTAACCGGCCTGTATTTCTACGATAACGACGTGATCCAGATCGCCAAGACCATCAAACCCTCCAAACGAGGCGAACTGGAAATCACTGACGTCAACAACGTCTACCTGCAACGCGGCGACCTGCACGTCGAGCGTTTCGGCCGTGGTTTCGCCTGGCTGGACACCGGCACCCACGACAGCCTGCTGGAGGCTTCGCAATATGTGCAAACCATCGAGCACCGCCAAGGTTTGAAAGTCGCCTGCCTGGAAGAAATTGCCTACCAACAGGGCTGGGTCAGCCGCGAGCACATCCTTGAGCGCGCCCAGTACTTTGGCAAGACCGGCTACGGCCAATACCTGTTCCAGATCGCTGGAGAGACACGTTGAACATCATCGCCACCCGCCTGCCTGAAGTCCTGATCATCGAACCGAAGGTTTTCGGTGATGATCGCGGCTTTTTCTATGAGAGTTTCAACGCTCGGGCGTTCGCCGAGGCCACCGGCTGCGCGTTGCAGTTCGTCCAGGATAACCACTCGCGCTCGGCCAGGGGCGTGTTGCGCGGCCTGCATTATCAAATTGAACAGGCCCAGGGAAAACTCGTGCGGGTCATTGCCGGGGAAGTGCTCGACGTGGCGGTGGACATTCGTCGCAGTTCAGCCACTTTCGGGCAATGGGTGGGCGTACGCCTGTCAGCGCAGAACCATCGGCAGTTGTGGGTCCCGCCAGGCTTCGCCCATGGCTTCGTCGTGCTCAGCGATTGCGCTGATTTTCTCTACAAGACCACCGACTACTACGCGCCCTCGGCCGAGCGCTGCATTCGCTGGGACGACCCGGACCTGGCCATCGACTGGGAACTGGAGAGTGCGCCGATCCTGTCACCCAAGGACCAGGCCGGCAAGGCTCTGCACGAGGCCGACCTGTTCCCATGAGTACCTCCTTGCGCATCCTGATCATCGGCCAGAACGGCCAGGTCTCCCGAGCACTTCAGTCGCGCCTGGCCGGCATGGCTGAGTTGATCGTGCGCGGCAGCGACCAACTCGACCTGGCGCGCCCCGATCACCTTCGTTCGCCCATCACTGCCCTGCGGCCTGACCTGATCATCAACGCCGCCGCCCACACCGCCGTCGACCAGGCCGAGAGCGAACCGGAACGGGCCTTCGCCATCAATGCCACAGCGCCGGGCGTCCTGGCTCAAGTGGCGGTCGAGTTGGGTGTCCCGCTGATCCACTACTCCACCGATTACGTCTTCGATGGCCGCAAGCCTGAGCCCTACACCGAGACCGACTCGCCCAACCCGCTGAGTGTCTATGGGCGCAGCAAGCTGGCCGGCGAGGACGCCATTCGCCACGTCGCCGGGCAGCACCTGATTTTGCGCACCAGTTGGGTGTACTCCAACGAAGGCCGCAACTTCCTGTTGACCATGCAACGCCTGCTGCAGGAAAAATCGCACCTGCGGGTGGTGGACGATCAGATCGGCGCACCGACCTGGGCCGGGACTATCGCCGACAGCACCGCCCACTTGATCGAACGCTGGCAGGCCGGCCGGTGCGGCGCCTGGGGGACTTACCACCTGACGGCGCAGGGTGAAACGTCCTGGTTCGGCTTTGCCCAGGCCATCGGCGAGCACCTGATCGAGCAGCACAAACCCTGCGCGGTGCTTGAGCCCATCCCCTCCAGTGCTTACCCGACCCCGGCCCCACGCCCGCTGAACTCGCGTCTGGATTGCACACGCCTGCTTCAGCAATGGGGTGTAAGTCAGCCAGACTGGCAAAGCGCGCTGCACCAGTGCCTTGCCGCCGGACACTAGGCATAATGCGCCTGTCCCCACAGGCGCCTGATGCTCATGAATTCCACTCTTCCCCGCAGACCCCGCTGGCGCAGCCTGGCCTTGCTTGCGCTGTGCCTGGCGCCGTTGCTGTGGCCGCTGGAACATCTGGCCGAGCGTTACTACCGCAGTGAACTGGCCGGGCAGAACCGCCAGACCCTCGATCTCTACGTCGCCAACCTGTTGGGCACCCTGCATCGCTATGAAGTGCTGCCACAGATTCTCGGTGAGCTGCCGGCCCTGCGCGCCACTTTACTGGCACCGGACGACGGCATCATCCAGGGCAATGCCAATCGACTGCTGAAAAACATCAGCGCCCAGACCGGCGCAGAAGTCATGTACCTGATGGACCCCACCGGCAAGACCCTCGCGGCATCGAACTGGGATAAACACGACAGTTTCGTCGGACGCAATTTTGCCTTCCGGCCGTATTACATCGAAGCAATGGCCGGGCGGCTGGGACGCTTCTTCGGCTTGGGCACCACCTCGGCCAAGCGCGGTTACTTCTTCGCCGCTGCCGTGCGCGACCGGGAAAAAGTGATCGGCGTACTGGTGGTCAAGGTGGATCTGGACCACACCGAAAGCCTCTGGGGCAAAACCCCCGAACAACTACTGGTGACCGACCACAACGGCGTGGTGATCCTCACTTCGCGACAAGAATGGCGATTTCGCGCGACCCGCCCCTTAAGTGACGAGGAGCGCCAGTCCATCAGCGCCGTACAGCCCTACCCGACCCGCGACCCCAAACCGCTGAACCTGGACGCGAACGCCTGGCTGATCCAGACCCAGTCCATTGAGGAGACCCGCTGGAGCGTGAGCATTCTCGCCCCGCGTACCCTGATCGACCGTCCGGTGCGCACCGTGGTGGTCATCGGAGGTGCGGCGTTGCTGGTCCTGATGCTGTTGCTCGGGTTGATGATGCAGCGCCGGCGGCATTACCTGGATCGCATCGCCTTCGAAGGCAAGGCCCGCCAGGAGCTGGAGGGCCGGGTGGCCGAGCGCACCAGTGACCTGGAAGGCCTGAACCGGCGACTCAAGCAAGAGGTGCTGGAACGCGAGCAGGCCCAGCAGGAACTGGTCCGCGCCCAGGATGACCTGGTGCAGGCCGGCAAGCTGTCGGCCCTGGGCACCATGTCGGCCAGCATCAGCCACGAACTCAACCAGCCGCTGGCGGCGATCCGCAGCTATGCCGAAAACGCCGAAATATTGCTCGATCACCAGCGTACCGAGGACGCCCGAGGCAACCTCAAGCTGATCAGTGAGCTGACCGCTCGCATGGCCTCGATCATTGCCCACTTACGCGCCTTCGCCCGCCGCGACCGTCACGCCCCGGAAAGTGTCGCCCTGCAACCGGCGCTGGACGATGCCCTGGCACTGCTCGCCAAGCGCCGGCGCAGCATGGAAGTGGAACTGATCCGCGACCTGCCGGCCGCCACGTTGTGGGTCGAGGCCGGGGAAACGCGCTTGCGCCAGGTGCTCGGCAACCTGCTGGCCAACGCTCTCGACGCCCTGACTGAAAAAGGCCCGCCGCGCAAACTCTGGCTCAGTGCCGAAGCCACCGAAACCGGCGTCAACCTGTACATCCGCGATAACGGCCCGGGGTTTTGCATGGAAGCCCTTGGTCGCGCGGGCGAGCCCTTCTACACCACCAAGACCCGCACCCAGGGCCTTGGCCTGGGGCTGGCGATTTGCGACACCCTGATGCGCGCCTTCGGCGGTGAACTGTCGTTCGCCAATCACAAGGAAGGCGGCGCCCTGATTACCCTGAAGTTGCGCGCTGGCGCGCCCGGTGTGAGCCTGCAACCGTCCGAGGACCGTAGCGTATGACCATCGATAACCGGATTGAGGTGGTGTTGATCGACGACGATCCCCACTTGCGTCAGGCCTTGAGCCAGACCCTCGACCTGGCCGGCCTGAAGGTCCTGTCCCTGGCCGAGGCCAAAGGCGTGGCCGGGCAACTGTCTCGCGACTGGCCGGGTGTGGTGGTCAGTGACATTCGCATGCCGGGCATCGACGGCCTTGAGTTGCTGAGCGAACTCCATGCCCAGGACCCGGAGCTGCCGGTGTTGCTGATCACCGGCCATGGCGACGTGCCGCTGGCAGTCCAGGCCATGCGCGCCGGAGCCTATGACTTCCTTGAGAAACCTTTCCCCAGCGATCACCTGCTCGACAGCGTGCGCCGGGCCCTGGCCTTGCGGCGCCTGGTACTGGACAACCGCAGCCTGCGCCTGGCCCTGAGCGACCGCCATGAACTCAGCGCCCGGCTCGTCGGCCAATCGCCCTCGATACTGCGCCTGCGCGAGCAGATCGGTGCGTTGGCGGCGACCCGCGCCGATGTGCTGATCCTCGGGGAAACCGGGGCCGGCAAGGAGGTAGTCGCCCGAGCCCTGCACGATCTGTCGGGCCGGCGCAACGGCCCCTTCGTCGCGATCAACGCCGGAGCCCTGGCCGAGTCGGTGGTGGAGAGCGAGCTGTTCGGTCATGAGCCCGGCGCTTTCACCGGCGCGCAGAAGCGCCGCATCGGCAAGTTCGAGTTCGCCAACGGCGGTACGCTGTTTCTCGATGAAATCGAAAGCATGAGCCTGGATGTTCAGGTCAAACTGCTGCGGCTGCTGCAAGAGCGGGTAGTGGAACGACTGGGGGGCAATCAACAGATCCCGCTGGACATCCGCGTCATCGCCGCCACCAAGGAAGACCTGCGTCAGGCCGCTGATCAGGGTCGTTTTCGCGCCGACCTGTATTACCGCTTGAACGTCGCGCCGTTGCGTATCCCCCCGCTGCGTGAACGCGGTGAGGATGCCCTGATGCTGTTCCAGCATTTCGCCGACGAAGCCAGCGCCCGTCACGACCTGCCGCCCCACGAGTTGCAACCGGCCCAACGGGCATTGCTGCTGCGCCATAGCTGGCCGGGCAACGTGCGAGAATTGCAGAACGCCGCCGAGCGTTTTGCCCTGGGTCTGGAACTGGCTCTGGACAACAGCGCGCCCGACGGTAGTCCCGGTGCCCCGGTCGAAGTGATCAGCGGCGGCTTGAGCGAGCAGGTGGAGAACTTCGAGAAAACCCTGATCGCCGCCGAACTGGCCCGCCCTCACAGCTCGGTGCGCAGCCTCGCCGAAGCCCTGGGCATTCCGCGCAAGACCTTGCACGACAAGTTACGCAAGCATGGGCTGAACTTCGGCGATAGCCAGGGCCAGTCCGATGAGTCCGATTGAGTCTGCTTGAGTGATTGCCATCTTCCCTTTCAAAAGAGGCCCTGCATGAACCGCGACAGCCGCTACCTGGAATCGATCCTGCACCACGACATCCCGTTGACGCGGGACATGGGCCTGAAGGTGCTCGACTGGCAGGCCCGGCAACTGCGCCTGTTTTTACCGCTGGAGGCCAACGTCAACCACAAGAGCACCATGTTCGGCGGCAGCCTGTACTGCGGCGCAGTGCTGGGCGGCTGGGGCTGGCTGCACCTGGCCTTGCGCGAAGAGGGCATTGAGGACGGGCATATCGTCATTCAGGAAGGGCAGATCAGCTATCCACTGCCAGTCACGAGGGACGCCACGGTCATTTGCCAGGCTCCCGAAGAAAAGGTCTGGAAACGCTTCCTGGCCACCTACCGGCGCTACGGACGCGCGCGGCTGACCTTGCAGACCCAGGTGATAAATGCCGGGAGCGAAGCACCAGCGGTGCAATTTGTGGGGCAGTACGTGTTGCACCGCTGACCCCCGAGCATCACAAAAACCCCTGTGGCGAGGGAGCTTGCTTCCGCTCGGCTGCGCAGCAGACGCATTGGGGCCGCTTCGCAGCCCAGCGGGAGCAAGCTCCCTCGCCACAACAACTGTCCCAGGTCCAGCAAGGGGCAGCCGATTCAGGAGCGGGCCAGTTCCAGCAGTTTCCCACGCCACGCCGCCTTTGCCGGCAAGGCCAGGAAGGATTCATTCAGCAGCGACTCCCGCGGCGGATAGCAGAACGGCTCGCCGCGTAGGTCCAGCACCTCGCCGCCCGCACCCTCCAGCACGCCTTGGGCGGCGGCGGTGTCCCACTGGGACGTCGGCGCCAGTCGCGGATAGCAATCCGCCGCGCCCTCGGCCAGCAGGCAGAATTTCAACGAACTGCCGATGCTGGTCAGTTGCAACTCACCCAGGCTCTCGCTCAAGCCGCCCAAGAGACGCTCTTGCTCCGGGCTGGTATGGCGACGGCTGGCGACCACCGTAAAAGCATCACCCGGCGCCGGCACGTTACGCACTTCGATCGGCAACGGCTCGCCCCCCTTGTCGCCACGCCAGGCGCCGAACCCCGCGCCACCGACATAAAAGCGACCATTGGTGGGCATCGACACTACGCCAAACACCACCCGCCCCTGCTCGACCAGTGCGATATTGACGGTGAATTCCTCACTGCCAGAAATGAACTCCTTGGTGCCGTCCAGCGGGTCCACCAGCCACCAGCGTTGCCAGCCGGCGCGCACGCTTTGCGCAATATTGGCGTCCTCTTCGGAGAGGATTGCAATATCCGGCGCCAACGCGGTCAGCCCGGCCACGATCACATCGTGAGCGGCCATGTCCGCGGCGGTCACCGGCGATGCGTCGGCCTTATGGTTGACCTGCACATTGGCTCGCCAGAACGGCAGGATCGCCTCACCGGCCTTGAGCGCCAGCTCGACCACAGGGGCCATTAGAGGGTGGGGGAAATTCATGACAGGAACGCTCCGCGCTGGGTCAGCAGGTCACGGGCCAGGTACAGCGCCGCCAAGGCCCGGCCCTCCGTGAATTGAGGGTTTTGCGCCAAGGCCGACAACTTACGCAGGTTGACCTTGTCCACGCGCATCGGCTCAGGCTCGTCGCCTTCCAGCCGCTCTTCATAGAGATCGGTCGCCAGCACCACCTGGATCTTCTGGCTCATGTAGCCGGGGGACAGGGACAGTTCAGTCAGGTGTTCCAACTGACGTGCACCATAGCCGGCCTCTTCTTTAAGCTCCCGCTCAGCCGCCGCCAACACGTCTTCACCCGGCTCAATCAAACCCTTGGGCAGGGACAATTCGTAGGCATCGGTGCCGCCGCAGTATTCTTCCACCAACACGGCGTGATCGGCGTCGAGCATCGCCACGATCATTACCGCGCCGTAACCTGCGCCCTTGCCCGCCAAACGCTCATAGGTGCGCTCCACGCCGTTGGAAAACCGCAGTTTCAGTTCTTCCACGCAAAACAGGCGGCTGGTGGCGACGATCCGTCGATCGAGTATGGTGGGTTTCTGGCGCATAAACGGCTCCCTGGGCGATAGCGGGCTACTATACCCGGCCTATTCTGATTGTTTGTGTCGGATATCCGATTACCGCTGGAGAAGTTTTATGGCCTTGCTGCCCTGGCACGAGATCGATACGGTGCTGCTGGACATGGATGGCACCCTGCTGGACCTGCATTACGACAACCATTTCTGGATGGAACACTTGCCCCAACGCTACGCCGAACTGCATGGCGTGAGCCGGGCCATGGCGGAGCTGGAGTTGCAGCCGCTGTTCGAGCGCAACGCCGGTCAATTGCAGTGGTATTGCCTGGACTTCTGGAGCAGCGAGTTGAAATTGCCGGTGCGCGAACTGAAGCTGGAAACCGCGCACCTGATTGCCCTGCGCCCGGACGCCGACACGTTCCTGGCGGCGATCCAGCGGGCGGGTAAACGGGTGGTAATGATCACCAACGCCCATCGCGACTCATTGTCCCTGAAGCTGGAACGCATCGAACTGGCCCCTTACTTCGAACGTTTGATCAGCTCTCACGACTACGGTTTCCCCAAGGAAAGCCCGCAGTTCTGGGATGCCCTGCAAGCCGATCTGAACTTCGACCCGGCCCGCAGCCTGTTTATCGACGACACCTTGCCAGTGCTGCGCAGCGCCCGGGAATTCGGCGTGGCACACCTGCTGGCGGTCAGCGTACCGGACAGCCGCAAAGGGCCGAAGGATACGGGGGAGTTCGAGGCGTTGGGGGATTATCGGGATTTGATTGCCGGGCTTTGATAGCCGGCCGTTTGCATCGCGAGCAGGCTCGCTCTCACAAGGTTCCTTGTTCGCCACAGATCCAGTGTGGGAGCGAGCCTGCTCGCGATGAAGACGATGCGGTCCTCAAGCTTTATTCGGGAATGCGCAGCACCTGCCCCGGATAGATCTTGTCCGGATGCGACAGCATCGGTTTGTTGGCTTCAAAAATCTTGTTGTACTTGTTCGCATCGCCATAAACACGCTTGGAAATGGCGCTCAGGGTGTCACCTTTTACGACGGTAACGAACTTGGCCTCAGTGGCCACAGGACCCGTCACGGTGATTTGGTCATCGACTTCACTGATACCGTGCACGTTGCCCAGCGCCAACAAAATCTTTTCTTTCTCTTCCTGGGTCGCGGCTTCACCCGAGGCAATGACTTTTTCGCCCTCGACTTTCACCTGGATCTTTGAAGTATCAATGCCTGTCAGCGCCTCCTTTACGTGATTGGTCAGCGCTTCGCTGTTGGCCTGTGCCTTGTCGGGCGTCAGTGCATCAAGAATTTTCTCACCGGCATCTTTCAAAAAACTGAAAAGGCTCATCGTGTTCTCTCCATAGGTTTAAGTGTCCAGACGCAAAAGCCTAGACCAAGCCAAACGAACCCGGTTCCCAGCCGACCAATGACCCTGCCGCGTACAAAGCGCTAGAATCCCAACCTTCCCGCGCCCTGGAACGAAGATGGACATCAAGCAGCTGAAATTTCTCATCGCGCTCGACGAAACCCGCCACTTCGGCCAAGCGGCCGCGCGCTGCCACATCACCCAACCAACCCTGTCAATGCGCCTGCGCAGCCTTGAGGAAGAGCTGGGTCTGCCGCTGGTCAATCGAGGCCAGCGCTTTGAAGGTTTCACCGCTCCGGGGGAGCGGGTGTTGGCCTGGGCACGCACGGTCATGGCGGCCTATGACGGTCTACAGGCCGAAGCGGCGGCCTGCCGTGGCAACCTGGTGGGTACCCTGCGCCTGGGAGTGGTGCCATTGTCGGACTTCGATCCGTTGTCGATGATGCAGCGGCTGCACAGCGAGCACCCTAACCTGCATTTCGAATTGTCATCCTTAAGCTCCGAACGCATCCTCGAACAACTGGCGAACAACCGCATCGACCTGGGCATTTCCTATCTGGAGCGCCTGGACACCGAGCGCTTCGACGCCCTGCCCTTCAACCATACGCGCATGGGCTTGCTCTTTGACCAGCGATACTTCTATTTCGGCGAGCAGCCGCTGAGCTGGGAAGCGCTGATCGAGTTGCCCCTGGGCATGCTCACCAGCGGCATGCATTTTCGTCAGTCCATCGACCACAACTTCCACAGTCGGGGCCTCACACCCCGCCCTCTGCTGCAAACCGACGCGGTGCATCAATTGTTACAAGCCGTACACGGCGGACTGTGTTGCGCCGTGATGCCGCTGAACAGTGGCCTGGGTATGCTGACCCGAGACTTGCGCATCCAGCCCATCGAAGACGCGCAAACCCTGGTCCCGCTGGGTCTGATCATGCGCCGCGGCGCTCCACGCTCGGCTTTGGCGGAAGCTTGCTTCGCCCTCTATCAGAAATCATCAACGACATCTTGATCGACGTCATCTATTGATAGATCAGTAATAGCGATTAGACGTGGCAGATTGCCGCATTTAGTCTTATCACTATTCCCACTGTCAGTGATGCCTATGAACGACAAGCCTCCGGTCTGTTCTGCGCCTGCGGAGAAAATACCCGCGCCAGCCGCCAGCCAGAGCTATCGCTACTGCAACCTGGACCATTCCCAATCGGACAGCACCGCGCTGGCCGAGGAAGTGGCGCTGGCGATCGCCTATAACGGCATCAGTCAGGCTGTCATGCTGGTCACGCCGTCTGACCTTGAAGACTTCATCGTCGGCTTCAGCCTAGGCAGCGGCATCATTGAATACCCTGCGGACATCTATGACGTGCAACTGAGCGGCGACGGTTCTGCGCAATACGCCCAGGTAACCATCGCCAACCGCGCCTTCTGGAACCTCAAGCAACAACGCCGACAACTGGCCGGCACCAGCGGCTGCGGGCTTTGCGGGGTGGAAGCGGTGGAGCAGGCATTACCGAACCTCAAGGCACTGCCCGGCACGCCACTGCCACCGGCCCAGTGGCTCGAAGGCCTGCGTCAACGCATCGGCCAGTTCCAGCCCCTGGGCCAGCATTGCGGCGCGGTCCACGCGGCCCTGTTCATGAACGCCCAAGGCCAATTGCTGCTGGGACGCGAAGATATCGGCCGGCACAACGCGCTCGACAAACTGATCGGCGCGCTGATCCGGCAACAGATCCCGGTGAACGGAGGCGTGGCGATCGTCACCAGTCGTTGCAGCCTCGAATTGATCCAGAAAGTGTTGCGCGCCGGCATCCAGACCCTGGTCAGCCTGTCGTCACCCACCGGCCTTGCCGTGCAGTGGGCCCGCCAGCACAACCTCAATCTCATCCACCTGCCGCAGAAAAGTGCGCCGCGGGTCTATAGCCCTGCGATGGAGAATCAAGCGTGAGCAATCATCAACAAGCCGATCAGAAACCCGTACCGCGCTACAAGCCCTACAAGGGTCCGGCCGGTGGTTGGGGCGCGCTGATCAGCGTCGCCCAGGCCTGGCTGACCAGCGACAATGCGCTGAAGAACCTGCGCATGATGCTCAAGACCAACCAGAACGGCGGCTTTGACTGCCCAGGCTGTGCCTGGGGCGACTCGCCGGAAAGCGGCATGGTCAAGTTCTGCGAGAACGGCGCCAAAGCGGTGAACTGGGAAGCGACCAAGCGCCGTGTCGATGGCGCATTCTTCGCCAAACACAGTGTGACGTCGCTGCTGGAGCAGAGCGACTATTGGCTGGAATACCAGGGGCGCCTGACCGAGCCACTGAGCTACGACGCCGAAACCGACCGCTACAAACCCATCAGTTGGGAAGCGGCATTTGCCCTGATCGGCAAACACTTGCAGGGGCTCTCCAGCCCGAACCAGGCTGAGTTCTATACCTCGGGCCGGGCCAGCAACGAAGCAGCCTACCTCTATCAGTTGTTCGTGCGCGCCTACGGCACCAACAACTTTCCCGACTGCTCGAACATGTGCCATGAAGCCAGTGGCGTGGCGCTGTCTCAGAGTGTCGGCGTAGGCAAAGGCACCGTGACTTTCGACGATTTCGAACACGCCGACGCGATTTTCGTCTGGGGCCAGAACCCGGGCACCAACCATCCACGCATGCTCGAACCGCTGCGCGAAGCAGTGAAACGCGGCGCCCAGGTGGTGTGCATCAACCCGCTCAAGGAGCGTGGCCTGGAGCGTTTCCAGCACCCACAAAACCCGATCGAGATGCTTACCAACGGGGACAAACCGACCAACTCCGCCTATTTCCGTCCGGCCCTGGGTGGCGACATGGCCGTGCTGCGGGGCATGGCCAAGTTCCTGCTGCAATGGGAACGTGAGGCGCAAAACACCGGCGCTGCTGCAGTGTTCGACCACGCGTTCCTGAACGAACACAGCATCGACGTACTGGATTACCTGGCCGTGGTCGATGACACGCCATGGGAGCAGATCGTTGAGCAGTCGGGCTTGACCCTGGTCGAGATCGAACAAGCGGCGCGCATGTACGCCATCAGCAAGAACGTGATCATGTGCTGGGCGATGGGCATCACCCAACACCGCCATTCGGTGGCGACCATCCAGGAAATCGCCAACCTGATGCTGCTGCGCGGCAACATCGGCCGGCCGGGCGCCGGTCTGTGCCCGGTTCGCGGCCACAGTAACGTGCAGGGCGACCGGACCATGGGCATCAACGAGCGTCCGCCGGCGGCGTTCCTTGACTCGCTGGAGCGTCGCTTCCAGTTCAAGGTGCCGCGCGAGAATGGCCACAACGTGGTCGAAGCGATCCACGCCATGGCTGACGGCCGGGCGAAGGTCTTCATCGCTCTGGGCGGCAACTTCGCCCAGGCCACCCCGGACAGTGATCGGACGTTCCAGGCCTTGGGCAATTGCGACCTGACTGTGCAGATCAGCACCAAGCTCAACCGCAGCCATCTGGCTCATGGAAAAGAGGCGCTGATCCTACCGTGCCTGGGCCGTACCGACATCGACCTGCAAGTCGAAGGCGCACAAGCGGTGACCGTGGAAGACTCCTTCAGCATGGTCCATGCATCCAATGGCCAATTGCAGCCGCTGTCGAACCAGATGCGTTCCGAGCCTTGGATCATTGCCGGCATCGCCGCCGCCACACTGGGCCACCACCCGGTGGACTGGAACTGGCTGGTGGCGGACTACAACCGCATCCGCGACCTGATCGCCGATACCATCCCGGGGTTCAAAGACTTCAACGAAAAGCTCCAGAACCCCGGCGGCTTCTATCTGGGCAACAGCGCCGGTGCACGTCGCTGGAACACCGCCTCAGGCCGCGCCAACTTCAAGCCCAACCGGCTGCCGACCGACCTGGTGCATGAACGCACCCGCGCCACCGGGCAGTTGCCTGACCTGATCATGCAGTCCATGCGCTCCCACGATCAGTACAACACCACCATCTATGGCCTCGATGACCGCTATCGCGGCGTGAAGGGCCAGCGTGACGTGTTGTTCGTCAACGAAGCGGACATCATTCGACTGGGCTTCAAACCTGGGCAGAAGGCCGACATCGTCTCGCTCTGGGATGACGGCCGCGAGCGACGGGTCAAAGGCTTTACCCTGTTGGCATTCGACATTCCCGCCGGACAGGCCGCCGCCTATTACCCTGAAGTGAATCCGTTGGTGCCGTTGGAGAGCACCGGCGACGGCAGCCATACCCCGACTTCGAAATTCGTGGCGATCCGTCTGGAAGCAGCGAGCGAGAATGGGCTGATTCTGGCCAAGTCGGCCTGACACAACGTGCCAGGAGATTAGGTTGTGTGGGAGCAAGGCTTGGCTCCCCACAATCCTGCTTTTCAATCGCCCACAAAAAAGGCCGTTTTCCATAGAAAACGGCCTGTCCGAAGTAGCTAAAGACCGGCGAAAATCTGTTAAGTTCCGCTCAAAAAACAATAACTTATCGAATTGTGCACAAGTCGTGTTACTCGTCGGATTTCGATTGTAACCAAGCGAAGCCAGCCTCAGGATCGCGCCGTCATCCCTTTGAGGCTCCTCTATGAAGTTCTCCTCGATTCTCTTGTTGTCCCTTGGCCTGATCAGTGGCGCAGCCTCTGCCGGTGGCACCACCGAAGCAGGCGTGGGCGGCGCATTGGGCGGGGTTCTGGGTTCTGTGGTCGGCCAGTCCTTGGGCGGCAACACCGGGTCCACCATCGGCGCAGCCTTGGGTGGCGCGGGTGGCAGTGCGGTCGGTGCGGACAAACGCAGCCGCGGCGAAGCAGCGATTGGCGGTGCGCTGGGCGCAGCCGGCGGTAACGTGGTCGGCCGTAGCGTAGGCGGCACCACCGGCAGCCTGATCGGTGCAGCAGCAGGCGGCGGCGCTGGCGGTGCACTGGGCAACTATATGGGCAAGGACGATGACGACGATCGTCGTTATGACGGTCGCCGTGGTGATCGCCGTTATTACCGTGACGGCCATCCAGGTCGTGGCCATGCCTATGGGCATCGCAAGCACAAGCACAAACATCGCTATCACGACGATTGATCACTGGCTCTAACCAGTAGTCGATAGAAAATCGCAGTCTTCGTCAGCGCTTCTCAAGCGTCTGACAGGAGACTGCGATTTTTCGTTTAAATCACCAGCCGTTCCAAAGCGGCGCGCAACCGATCCGGAATCGCCACTGGCCGATTCGAAGACCGCTCCACAAAAACATGCACAAAGCGCCCCGCCGCGCAGGCCTCCTCCTCCCCCGCCTTGAACACCGCCAGCTCATACTGCACTGAACTGCTGCCCAGCTTCCCCACCCGCAGACCGATTTCAATCCGGTCGGGAAAGGCGATCGAGGCAAAGTAGTCGCAAGCCGAACTCACCACGAACCCCACCACCTCCCCATCGTGGATATCGAGGCCGCCGACCTCGATCAGATAAGTGTTCACCGCCGTGTCGAAAAAACTGTAATAAGTCACGTTGTTGACGTGACCGTACACGTCGTTGTCGTGCCAGCGTGTGGTGATCGGTTGCAGGTGCGGGTATTCGCTACGTTGGGGCATCAGGTGTCCTTTACGGTTGCTCAATGGGTCATGCGTTGTTCAGGATTTTGAGGCCTGGTGTTGCGCGAATCCCTTGCCCTGTGCTGCCAGCTCCCCAATCAGACGCGCGGGCTTCCAGTGGTCCCCCTGCTTCGTTTCGAGTTCCAGCAGCCGTGCATGGATGTCCTCAAGTCCCTGATGGTCGGCCCAGGCCATCGGGCCGCCCTTGTCCGCGGGGAAGCCATAGCCGTTGAGATATACCAGGTCGATGTCATGAGCCGACTCGGCAATACCTTCCTGCAGGATTTTCGCGCCCTCATTGACCAGCGCCAGCAAGCAACGCTCGAGGACTTCCTCGGGGCCGATCTCGCGACGCTGAAAACCCAACGTTTCACTGACTCGCTGCACCAGCGCATCGACCTCTACATCATGCTCGGCCTGGCGACTGCCGGCTTCGTAGTGATAGTACCCGTTGCCGCTTTTCTGGCCGAACCGACCCAGTTCGCACAAACGGTTGTCCACTTGCACCTCGGGTGCTTCCTGACCTTTGCCCGCCAGTTCCCGAGCGCGCCACTCCAGGTCGATGCCGACGACGTCGTACATGCGAAACGGCCCCATGGCGAAGCCGAAACCCTGCAATGCCGCGTCAACCTGATGGGGAAACGCCCCTTCCAGCAGCATCTTGCGCGCCTCCAGCACATAGGGGTGAAGCATCCGATTGCCGATGAACCCGTGGCAATTGCCCGACACCACGCTGACCTTGCCCATGCGCTTGCCCAATACCAGGGCTGCGTCCAGCACCGCTTTGGAGGTTTGCGCACCACGAACGATTTCCAGCAACTTCATGATGTGCGCCGGGCTGAAGAAGTGCAGACCCAACACCTGGGTGGGGCGGCGGGTGACGGCGGCAATCGCATCGATGTCCAGCGCCGAGGTGTTGCTCGCCAGAATGGCTTGCGGCTTGAGCAAGCCGTCCAGCTCGCGGAAGATCTTCTGCTTGAGCTCAAGGTTCTCGTAAACCGCCTCGATGACCAGATCCACATTGCGGATCGCCGCGTAGTCATCTGCCCGCGTCACCCTGGCGATTCGGGCATCGGCTTCACCCTGGTCGATACGGCCCTGGCGCACGTTGTGGGCATAAGTATCGGCCACGGCAGCTAACGCCTGTTCCAGCATCTGCGGGTTGTTGTCGACCCACTGCACCGTCACGCCGGCGTTGGCCAGGCACATCACGATGCCCCGCCCCATAGTGCCTGCACCGACTACGGCGGCGCGCTGAATATCGAAGGGTGTCTGGCTCATGTTTGCTCTCTTGTTGGCGATCCAAAGACAGCCCTCACCTTAGTCAGCCGCAGAATATTTTTGAAATTTATTCGTGTGATGGCGGGCATTCATCGGATGGATGCGGATTACAAAGCCGCTTGAACCCAGTGGCGAACTTCGGCGTACGGGTAATCCTCCAGCTGCGCATATCCTGGAATCGTCCGTGCCTTCAGTTTGGTGAACAACGGCACGCTGATGCCGCAGAGGAACCGGGTCACCCGCTCCGCAGAGGGTGCACTGCCGGTATGCTGCTCGTGCCTGTTGATAAAGTCGCCACACAGTGCGTTGAAGTCTCTGTCCACCAGTACTGGGAATGGTGGTGGCTCCGGCAGACGGGCAACGTGTCCATGGCACACCGAACAATGACCACAGCGCTGCGGTGCACTTTCATCGCCGAAATACTGGGCCAACCGATAACCGAGGCAATGATCGGTGGCGAACAGTTCGAGCATCGCGTGGATCCGCGCGATCTCCCCACGCTCGTGCCGGGTGAAATAGTCATGCAACTCGGCGCTCAGCGCTTGAACGTCGAACCCTGCTTCAAGCACGTTATACACCTCAGTCATCTGTTTGCTTTCCAGCTCGATCCAGCCCTTTTCCTGAAAGTAATCCAGCGCCTTGACCACGCGGTTACGCTCGGCGTGATACAGCTGGTACATCCCGTCGAAATCCACCGTGGCCCAGGTACGAGCACGGCTGGAGGTCTGGATGATGGCCGAGACAAACGCCTGACGCTCCCCTTCGAAGTGCTCGAGCAATGCCTGCGGCTCGATCAGAAACTTGAAGCGATACTCCGCGAAATAGGCATAACGCGGCGCGATCAGCCGGCGCAGTTCCAATTGCACCAGCAGCGTCTTGAGCGGCAGTTGCCGGATGTTGCTCTTGTCCGCCAGCGGCCCCAGCAAAAACTCCCATTGGCCATCGGCCCCTGCGGCCTTCAACTCATCAAGCACGCACCGAATACCCGCCAGCTCCGGCATATCGCCATAAACAAAGTTTTCCAGCACGTTGAGGCTGTCACGGTTGGCCAGGACCAGACAATCGGACGGCAACCCGTCACGCCCCGCCCGGCCGATCTCCTGGCTGTAGTTCTCGATGGATTTAGGCAGGTCGAAATGCGCCACGTTGCGGATATCACTCTTGTCGATACCCATGCCGAAGGCGATGGTCGCAACGATGCAATTGCACTGCCCGCCCATGAACCGGCGCTGGATGGCTTCGCGTTGTTCATGAGGTAAGCCGGCGTGATAAGCCTGGGCCTCAATCCCATGCTGGCTCAGGTGCTCGGCAATCTGCTCGGCGGTTCGCTGCAAGGTGACATAGACGATGCTCGGCTGTCCGGCTCGCTCGCCCAGCCATTGCACCAGTCGCCGCCGCTTATCCGCGCCGCGCACCGGTTCCACCAGCAGGTTGAGGTTAGGTCGATAGAAGCCGGTGGTGACCACATCGTCGGGGGCGATGGCGAACTTCGCCTGCATGTCCGCGATGACTTTGGGCGTTGCGGTGGCCGTCAACAGCAACACCTGGGGAATGTCGAACTGACGCTGGTAGTCGGGGAGCTTGAGGTAGTCGGGACGAAAGTTATGCCCCCATTCGGAGATGCAGTGGGCCTCATCTACCACCAGCAACGAGATCGGTACCTGCTGCAGGAAATTGCGAAAGCGCTCGTTCTTCAGCCGCTCCACCGAAATCATCAGAATCTTCAACTCGCCCGAACGAGCCCGTGCCATGACCTCGCTGGCTTCGTCACGACGCTGGACTGAATCGATACTCGCCGCCGCAATGCCATGGCGATGCAGGAACGCCAGTTGGTCCTGCATCAGTGCCAGCAGCGGCGAGACCACCAGGGTCAGATGCGGTAATAGCAGGGCCGGCAATTGATAGCACAGGGACTTGCCCGAGCCGGTAGGAAAAATGGCCGCTGCCGACCGACCGGCAAGTACTGCGCTGACGGCAGCTTCCTGACCGGGGCGAAACTGCGGATAACCGAAAACCTGTTCCAGGGTGCTGTGCATAGGCGGTCACTCCTTGACTGCTGCGATGCCAAAAGCCTAGCCGGACGGCGCAGGGAGTCGAGAAAAGGTTTGGGGGGAAAACGATACCGGATGATACAGCCTCAGCGCCTTTGTGCTTTGCCATGAGGCGATACAAATCCAGGCACTTTGATGCCTCGTTCCCGTTTCGCTTGCAAGGTAAGGTGCGCCATCCACTCATGCGTTACAGGCCTGGAAGCCTGGCGCTCAAGACTCCGTTCAAGGACTGAACCATGTCACATCCACTTTCCGCGCTACGCACCCTGGCGCTAACGTCGGCCTCACTCCTGGCCGGTTGCTTGACCATCCCAGCACAGCCCGACATGCGAACCACCGTGTTCGAAACACCGGAATACCGCGCCCAGCAAGGTCTGGCCATCGTCAAAGCCTCAGCTCTGTATGCCCGGGGTGGCACCGGCCGGAACGTGACCGTGGCGCTGATCGACTCTGGACTGAACAGCAGGCTGACGGAGTTCGAGGGCAGGCTGGGTGACCCCGGATTCGACCATGTCGAAAACCGTCCCGGTACCCTTGACCGGGTCGGGCACGGCACGCAAATGGCCGGTATCCTCGCCGCCAACAAGGACGATCAGGGCATGCATGGCATCGCGTTTGAGGCTAGGTTGATCCCCTTCCGTTTCGGCGACGACAACGAACCGTTTTTTTTCGACAGCGAAATCGCACAGTCCTGGCAAAGCGGTTTCGACAAGGGCGCGCGCCTGTTCAATAACTCGTGGGCCAACGCCATCCCCGCCACCGAAATCACTGAAGCACGTTACAACCAGGTGATGCCCGACTCCCTGGCCGCTGCCCGAAAACTGGTGGAAGACGGCGCCGTATTTGTCTTCCCGACCGGCAATGAGCTCAAGCGCGAGCCCTTGGCCGTACCTGGGTTACCGGCAGCATTGCCGGAACTGGAGAAAGGCTGGATCGCGGTCGTGGCGTTGAAAAACGATGGCAGTACCATCAATGGAAAATCCAACTATTGCGGCGTCGCAGCCGCCTGGTGCATCGCCGTACCCGGCGGCGACGCAGGTCCACAGGCAGGCCTGCTTACCGTGGGCAAGGATGGCCGTTACGTGCAAACCGCCGGCACATCCCCGGCCGCCGCGTTGGTCAGTGGCGCACTGGCCGCGCTGCAAAGCCTCTACCCGCAGCTCAACGCACAGCAAGTGCGCGAACATCTGCTGGCGACAGCCAACCGCACTGGCATCTACGCCAACAGCGAAGCCTACGGCAGAGGGTTGATGGACCTTGAGGCGGCCTCACGACGCGCCCCAGGACCGCTGGCTGACTGAATCAGGAGCCGCTACCGCTCGCGGCTGTCGAAGCCTCCCGGACAGTTCCTAGACGGTCGTGGGATATTTCTTCTTTTTCCAACGGGCAAAGATTTCGCCCTAAACTTTCCACCTATACAGACGCCACCCTCACCCCGGACATTTTTTCATGTACCTCGCCCCAGATTTTCCTGACGACCACGCCATGCGCCAGCTCATGGAACTGCTCCATGAAGAAATCGGCCTGCCGGAGCGCAAGACAATCCGTCTGGACACCGCCATCAATCTCGACTTGGGCTGTGACGGCACGGACGCTCGGCATCTGATGGAAGCATTGGAGGAGCGGTTCGCCCTCGACCTCATTGACTACGACGCGTACCGCTACTTTCAGCCGGAAGGATTTGATGTGTTTCAAAAGCGCAGAGCGAAGGGCCGTGGCAGCAAGATGCCACTGACCATTGGGATGCTCTACAAGGCAATCAAGGCTCAGCGCTGGGAGACGCAGGAAGTGGAAGGGGTGTAGCCGAACGGCACGCATTAAGTGGCATTATTCTGGCTGTTTACCGTGATTCCAGGTGGAATAATGGCTGCTTTCGAGCCGGGAGCAGCACACCATTGCATCCGCCCCCTCAAAAGCCGTCCATAAAAAAACCGCCCTGAAAAGGGCGGTTTTTTCATTCGCTCACCAAGCCTTACAACTGCGGTCCAGCCGCCTTGATCGCGTCGCTCACTTCAAACTTCTTGAAGTTCTCGATGAACAAGCCAGCCAATGCTTTGGCGGCTTCGTCGTAGGCAGCCTTGTCGGTCCAGGTGTTGCGTGGGTTCAACAGGCCAGTCTCAACGCCCGGAACAGCCAACGGCACGTCCAGGTTGATGATGTCCAGGTGCTCGGTTTCAGCACCGATCAGCGCGCCGCTCTGAATTGCCGCGATCACCGCACGGGTGGTCGGGATGTTGAAGCGCTTGCCGACGCCGTAGCCACCGCCGGTCCAGCCGGTGTTGACCAGGTAGACCTTGGAGCCGAAGCCGCGGATACGCTTGATCAGCAGCTCAGCGTATTCACCAGCAGGACGTGGGAAGAATGGAGCGCCGAAGCAGGTGGAGAACGTCGACTTGATGCCGCTGCCCGAACCCATTTCAGTCGAGCCCACCAGTGCGGTGTAACCGGACAGGAAGTGGTAGGCCGCTTGTTCTTCACTGAGGATCGACACCGGCGGCAGTACGCCGGTCAGGTCGCAAGTCAGGAAGATCACTGCGTTTGGCTCGCCACCGAGGTTTTTCGGTGCGCGTTTTTCGATCAGTTCACGCGGGTAGGCGGCGCGGCTGTTCTGGGTCAGGCTGTCGTCGGCGTAATCGGCCTTCTTGGTGACCGGGTCCAGGACAACGTTTTCCAGTACGGCGCCGTGCTGGATGGCTTTCCAGATAACCGGCTCGTTCTTCTCGGACAGGTCGATGCACTTGGCATAGCAACCGCCTTCAATGTTGAAGACCACGCCAACACCCCAGCCGTGCTCGTCATCACCGATCAGGTAACGGCTTTCATCGGCGGACAGCGTGGTTTTGCCCGTGCCCGACAGACCGAAGAACAGGGTTACATCGCCCTCTTCGCCCATGTTGGCGGCGCAGTGCATAGGCAGTACGTCAACCGCTGGCAGCAGGAAGTTCTGGACGGAGAACAGCGCTTTCTTCATTTCACCGGCGTAACGCATGCCGGCGATCAGTACTTTCCTGGCCGCGAAGTTGATGATCACGGTGCCGTCGGAATTGGTGCCGTCGCGCTCAGGCTCGCAGACGAAGTTCGGCGCGTTGAGGATCTGCCATTCATCCTTGCCACCGGCGTTGTACTGCTCGGGGTTGATGAACAGGCAGCGGCCGAACAGGTTGTGCCAGGCAGTCTCGGTGGTCATCTTGACCGGCAGGTAGTGCGCAGGGTCGGAACCTACATGAACATGGGAGACAAAACGCTCACGCTCGCCCAGATAGGCTGCTACGCGGTCCCACAGGGCGTCGAACTTGTCGGCCGGGAACTTGCGGTTGATCGGGCCCCAGGCAATGGCGTCCTGGGTGGTCGGCTCTTCAACGATGAAACGGTCAACCGGTGAACGACCGGTACGATGACCGGTGCGAACAACCAGCGCGCCAGTATCGGCAAGCTCGCCTTCACCGCGACTGAGGGCTTCTTTGACCAGATCATCGACACTCAGATCGGTGTACACGGCGTTATTGGCTTGCGTCATGAGATTCCCCGTCGGCCTGTGGCCGAGTGCTCCAAACGTTTTGTAGTAGGAAGTCGCGCACTACTACCCGAAAAAAGTGGGCCGGATTATGCCAGAAAAGCCCAAAAAAAGTAGGGCCCTCCCGTCAGTACGGCGTAAATCCGGCGTTTGCCAGGAGATTTACCTGCGCTGAACCGTTTTAGTGACGAGTATCTGACGGTGTGTCGACACCCGCACCGGCGAACAATTGGGCGATGTCCGCAGCGTCGAACAGGTAGCGCTCGTTGCAAAACTGGCAATCGATCTCGATGGCGCCACCATGCTCGATCACCAATTGCTGCGCATCTTCCAGACCCAGACTGACCAGCGCATTGCCGGAACGTTCACGAGAGCAGCTGCATTGGAAGCGCAACGGCTGAACGTCGAACAGGCGGACCTGCTCTTGATGGTAGAGACGATGCAACACGGTTTCGTTGTCCAGGCTCAGTAGCTCATCGGCGCTCAGGGTGCTGGCCAGAGCGGTGATGTGCTGCCAGCTGGCGTCACGTTCTTGCGGGTCGCGAAGGCGATCGGCGGGCAACTGCTGCAGCAGCAAACCACGGGCACGCCGCCCGTCGGCATAGAGCCAGAAGCGAGTGTTGGTCTGTTGCGACATGACGAAGTAGTTGGTGAAGCATTCAGCCAGAGACGTGCCATCGAGATCGACAATACCCTGGTAGCGCTTGCCGTGGGTTGGATCGACCGTCAGCGCCAGCACGCCATCGGGCATCATGTCGGCCAGGGTCGCGTCGGGGGCGATCTGCTCGGCGTGATAACGGGCCAGGCCACGGATCTCGCGTTCGCTGGAGCATTCGATCATCAACAATGGCACCGGGCCTTCGGAACGGGCCTGGAGAATCAGCAAGCCATCGAATTTCAAGGTGCCGACCAGCAGCGCCGCAGCCGCCATCAGTTCACCGAGCAGTTGGGCGACCGGTTCCGGATAGGGATGCTTGGCAAGAACTTCGGCGTAGCTACGCTCCAACGCCACCAGTTCGCCACGAGTGTCGCTGTCATCGAAGATGAAGCGTTGGGTGTAGTCGGTATCCGGCAAATCAGTCATAGGGTCTGGTATCTGAGGTGATGACAAAGGATGACGGGCATTTTATGGACATTCCGGGTGGGTTCCAAGCAAGGCCAGGGTTTGTCGGACGGGATGGGGCTGACTGCGCATCCGAGCCACAGGCACTGCGGCCTCAAATTGCCGATCTTTTATTCGCTATTGCTGCCATGAAACTTGAACAGGTCCCGACGCTGCTTCTTGCTGGGCTTGCCATCGGTGCTGACCCCCAAGGCGCCGGCCTTGCGCTGGGCGGCTGCGGTTTCGCGCCGGGCGATACTGGCTTCGGTCTCGCGATACAGCGCCTGCGCTTCCGGCGCGCCGCGGCGCACGATCGACAGGGCCTGGACAACCACGGTTTTTTCGTCGAACCCGGTGCGAATGACATATTCGTCGCCGATGCGAGGCTCCTTGCCCGGCTTGCAACGTTCGCCCCGGTGATGGACCTTGCCGCTTTCGATGGCGGTCTTGGCCAGGGCGCGGGTTTTATAGAATCGCGCTGCCCACAACCATTTATCGAGACGGACCTTGTCGTCTTCTTCCTTTTTTTGTGCCACTGCAATTCCTCTTTCAGCCAATAGTCAGAACTGTACTACCGTTTTTGTCGAGCGCACGAATTCGGTCCGACAGATAGAATGTCGGCCGAACTGACTTGCGGCACGATGCGGGCCGGTATCGGTTACGAGCGGAAACAGGTGTGTAGATAACTGTCGCCATTTTGTGATTATTCTGCGTGAATACCGCGATTCGCGGGCTCCACGATCCGATGTACTGATCGCAGGTTTTTTTATTGAAGACTTTTGACCATCTGACCGTTGTCGGTCTGCGCGAGTGGGTGGCGCTCCCGGATCTGGGTGTCGCGGGCCTGCGGGCAAAAATCGACACCGGCGCCAGCACCTCCAGCCTGCACGCCACCGACATCGAGCCGTTCGAGCGCGACGGTGAAAAATGGGTGCGCTTCACCGCGCATCTGGGAACGGTGGTGCAGTTGCGCCATCGTCGCTGCGAAGCCCCATTGGTGGCGCGCAAAACGATAAAAAGCTCCAACGGCCACGCTCAGGTTCGCTACGTGATCAGCACGACGCTGGCACTGGGGGATCGGATCTGGCGAGTCGAGTTCACGCTTGCCTGCCGCAAGTCCATGCGATATCGCCTGTTATTGGGTTCCAAAGCCTTGATCGACGGCCAGTTGGTGGTCAATCCGGGCATCAAATACGTTCAAGACAAGCCGGTGTTCCCGGTGTCCACTACCTCTGCCACAGGTGTTGCATGAAGATCGCTGTGCTGTCGCGTAATCCGCGTCTGTATTCCACTCGTCGCCTGGTTGAAGCCGGGACCGAACGTGGCCATGAAATGGTGGTGATCGATACCCTGCGCGCCTACATGAACATTGCCAGCCACAAGCCGCAGATCCACTACCGTGGCAAGCCGCTGGAAGGGTTCGATGCGGTGATCCCGCGCATCGGTGCGTCGGTAACGTTCTATGGTTGCGCCGTGTTGCGCCAGTTCGAAATGATGGGAGTATTTCCCCTCAACGAGTCCGTGGCCATCGCCCGCTCCCGGGACAAGTTGCGCTCGCTGCAATTGTTGTCGCGCCGTGGGATCGGCTTGCCGGTGACCGGTTTTGCCCACTCTCCCGACGACATTCCCGACCTGATTGCCATGGTCAACGGCGCGCCACTGGTCATCAAGGTGCTGGAAGGCACCCAGGGTATCGGCGTAGTGCTGTGTGAAACCGCGACGGCCGCCGAGTCGGTGATCGAAGCGTTCATGGGCCTGAAGCAGAACATCATGGTCCAGGAATACATCAAGGAAGCCGGCGGCGCGGACATTCGCTGCTTCGTGGTCGGCGACAAGGTGATCGCTTCGATGAAGCGCCAGGCCAAACCCGGGGAATTTCGCTCCAACCTGCATCGCGGCGGTAGCGCGAGCCTGATCAAGATCACGCCGCAAGAGCGCATGACTGCCCTGCGCGCCGCTAAAGTCATGGGCCTGGCCGTGGCGGGTGTAGACATCCTGCGTTCCAATCACGGGCCGCTGGTGATGGAGGTCAACTCCTCGCCGGGCCTGGAAGGGATCGAAACCACCACGAGCAAGAACGTGGCGGGGATCATCATCGAGCATCTGGAAAAAAACGGCGGGCCGAACATGACCCGGACCAAGGGTAAGGGCTAAAAAGCAGCCGCAAGTTTCAAGCTGCAAGCCAAACCGCTTCTAACTTGCAGCTTGAAGCTTGAAGCTTGAAGCTGCGTCTATACCGCATCCCTAGGCAACAACAGCCCCAACGGCAACCTCACCCGCGCTTCCAGACCACCACCGGCGCGGTTGCGCAATTCGACATTGCCGCCGTGCATCGAAGCGATGCGCTTGACAATGGCCAGGCCCAATCCCGTGCCTTTTCCGCCCCGGGCACGGTCGCCCCGGGTGAAGGGGTTGAAAATGGCTTCCAGTTCCGACGGATCGATCCCGGCACCACGGTCCATGACGCTGAGCACCACATAAGGTGCGCTGGTATCACCGGAAACATAAGCCGCCACTTCGACGCCCGTGCCGGCGTGATTCAAGGCATTGCCGATCAGGTTGTTCAGCAATCGCTTCATCGACACCCGGCGCAGCGGGAACGGCTGGATCGGCTCCAGGCGCAGGTGCACTTTTTCGCAGTTCTGGTTATAGGGCGCGGCCACTTCCCGTACCAGCTCGCTCAGATCGACTTCTTCCATGGACTCGTCCCGACCGTCGCGAATGAACGCCAGGAACTGATCGAGAATCGCGTCCATGTCTTCGATATCGCGGACCATTTCATCGGTCAGGTCGGTATGCTCGCCCATCAACTCCAGCGACAGCCGTAAACGGGTCAACGGTGTGCGCAGGTCGTGGGAGACGCCTGCAAGCATCAGTTCACGCTCGCGTCCGGCCTGCTCGACGTCCTCGGCCATCTGGTTGAAAGCGCGGTACACCTCGGTCATTTCACTGGGAGTGTCGCTGATGGGCAATCGCACGCTACGGCCCTGGCCCAATTGTCGGGCCGCGTAGACCAGACGCTTGAGCGGCTGATTGAGCTGGCTGACGAAGATCCACGCCGAAGCGGTCGACAACAGGCCGATGGCCAGGAACCAGCCAAGCACGTTCCAGATTTTCTGGCCGCGCAACGGGTGGGGGTACAACGGTACCTTCAACCAGCCATCCCCCAGGCTCGGCGCACGGACCCACAACGCCGGAGGCGAGTGCATACGCAAGCGCACTTCGGTATCGGCGCCGAGTTCGTCCTGCATCTGCCGTTGATAGATCTCGCTGTAAGGCCAGTGTTGTTCGCCTTCCGGCACGCCAGCGCCAACCACCCGGATCAGGGTCGCCGCTTCGGCGATCTTCTCCCGGTTGGCTTCGTCGGCGGCCCAATAGGCTCGAAGGGTCAAGGCAACGCCGTGGCTGTACTGCCGGTCCACCAGCACATCTTCGTTCATCAGCAAGTAGACGAGCGTCAGTGCCTTGGAAAAGAGCACGACAATCAGCACCAACCAGAGGGTGCGGGAGAAGAAGCTCTGGGGGAACCAAACGGGGGTTTTCATGAATAGCCGCTACACACTTGCAGGAGCGAGCGATGCTCGCACAATAACGGACCGCGAGTCGCCTGCAGGAAGAAATTCAACCCGCCAGGCCACCCGCTCCTACAAATCACCGATCACTTGCTGGCGGCGCCATCCGGCACGAATACATAACCCACGCCCCAGACAGTCTGGATATATCGCGGCTTGGAAGGATCAGGCTCGATCATCCGGCGCAGACGGGAAATCTGCACGTCGATGGATCGCTCCAGCGCATCCCATTCACGGCCACGGGCCAGGTTCATCAGCTTGTCGCGGGTCAGCGGCTGACGGGCGTTCATCACCAGGGCCTTGAGCACGGCGAACTCACCGGTGGTGAGCATGTGTATTTCATCGCCGCGCTTGAGCTCGCGAGTGGCCAGGGACAGTTCATAGTCGCCGAAGGTCACGCTTTCATCTTCGCTGCCCGGGGCGCCAGGCACCGGGGCCGACTGACGACGCAACACCGCCTTGACCCGGGCCATCAGCTCGTCCGGGTTGAACGGCTTGGCCAGGTAATCGTCAGCGCCCAGTTCCAGACCCTTGATACGGCTCAGCTCATCGCCCTTGGCCGTGAGCATGATGATCGGGATCTGGTTGTTGGCGCCACGCAGGCGACGGCAGGCTGTCAAACCGTCTTCACCTGGCAGCATCAGGTCGAGGACCACCAGGTTGAAGACCTCACGGGCCAGCAGCCGATCCATTTGCTCGGTGTTCGGTACGGTGCGGGCACGGTAGCCCTTGCTGACGAAAAAGCGCTCCAGCAGGCTGCTCAGCCCCGGATCGTCGTCAACAATAAGAATTTTTTCGCCTTCAGCAGTTTGTGCAGTGCTGCTCATAGGAAGCTCCTTTGATCTCGGCGCGCATTATGGCCTAGCTGCCGTTATACGCACCGTGTGCATTGTTAGCAGATTTTTCCTCTATCTCCAGTCATCCGGGTATCGAGCCTACAGACCACGACGCCCCCCTAAGAACGTAACGCTGGTTATAATGCGCGGCCTTTTGTGCCAGGGAATGTCGGATCGTGATCCCGACCCATCGTTTTTTCCCTTGCCTGGCAGCACTTTCTGAATTTCGCGGGTCAACAGGCAGCCTCTTGACCCAGGCAGCGGCGCACGCCAGGCCGCTCAACCAGTCTCGCCGAGCCCGGTTTCTGCAGTGGCGAGTCTGATTTCACAATTTTTCAGGTGGTTTTATGGACAGCATCAACAGCCGCATCGCCGAGGAACTCGGCGTACGCCCACAACAGGTCGAAGCGGCCGTCGCGCTACTGGATGAGGGCTCCACGGTGCCCTTTATCGCCCGTTACCGCAAAGAAGTGACCGGCAGCCTCGATGACACTCAATTGCGTCATCTGGAAGAGCGTCTGCGCTACTTGCGAGAACTCGACGAGCGGCGCGTCAGCATCCTGGCCAGCATTCAGGAACAGGGCAAGCTGACCCCGCAACTTGAGCGTGACATCAAGCTGGCCGACACCAAGACCCGTCTCGAAGACCTGTACCTGCCCTACAAGCAAAAACGCCGCACCAAGGGCCAGATCGCCCTGGAGGCAGGCCTCGGCGAGCTGGCCGACGGCCTGTTCAACGACCCGACCCTGTCCCCGGAAACCGAAGCCGCGCGTTTCGTCGATGCCGAAAAAGGTGTGGCGGACGTGAAAGCCGCGCTGGAAGGCGCCAAGTACATCCTTATGGAACGCTTCGCCGAAGACGCCAACCTGCTGGAAAAACTGCGCAATTACCTCAAGCAGGAAGCCACCCTCAGCGCCCGCGTGATCGCCGGCAAGGAAGAAGAAGGCGCCAAGTTCCGCGACTACTTCGAACACGACGAACCGCTCAAGAGCATGCCATCCCACCGCGCCCTGGCAATTTTCCGCGGCCGCAACGAAGGCATTCTCAGCTCCGCGCTGAAGGTGGGCGATGAGTTGCCCGGCACCATGCACCCGTGCGAAGGCATGATCGGCCAGCAGTTCGGCATCCAGAACCAGAACCGCGCCGCCGACAAATGGCTGGCCGAAGTGGTGCGCTGGACCTGGAAGGTCAAGCTCTACACCCACCTGGAAACCGATCTGCTGGGCGAGCTGCGCGACAACGCTGAGACAGAAGCGATCAACGTCTTCGCTCACAACCTGCACGACCTGTTGCTGGCCGCACCGGCCGGGCCGCGCGCCACCCTGGGCCTGGACCCGGGCCTGCGTACCGGTTGCAAAGTGGCCGTGGTGGACTCCACCGGCAAGCTGCTGGACCATGCCACGGTCTACCCCCATGTGCCGCATAACAAGTGGGACCAGACCCTCGCCGTGCTCGCCGCGCTATGCGCCAAGCATTCGGTGGACCTGATCGCCATCGGCAACGGCACCGCCAGCCGGGAGACCGACAAACTGGCCGCCGAACTGATCAAGAAATACCCGGCCATGAAGATGACCAAGGTCATGGTTTCCGAGGCCGGCGCTTCGGTTTATTCGGCGTCGGAACTGGCCTCCAAGGAGTTCCCGGACCTGGACGTGTCGATTCGCGGGGCGGTGTCCATCGCCCGTCGCCTGCAGGACCCGCTGGCGGAACTGGTGAAGATCGATCCGAAATCCATCGGTGTCGGCCAGTACCAGCACGACGTTTCCCAGTTGAAACTGGCCCGGGGCCTGGACGCCGTCGTGGAGGATTGCGTGAACGCCGTGGGCGTGGACGTGAACACCGCTTCGGTAGCGCTGCTGGCGCGCATCTCGGGCCTCAACGCCACGCTGGCGCAGAACATCGTCACCCACCGCGACGAACACGGTGCGTTCAAGACTCGCGCCGCATTGAAGAAAGTCCCGCGCCTGGGTGAAAAAACCTTCGAACAGGCCGCCGGTTTCCTGCGCGTCATGAACGGCGACAACCCGCTGGATTCGTCGGCTGTCCACCCTGAGGCCTATCCGCTGGTGCAACGCATCGCCGCCCAGACCGACCGCGACATCCGCTCGTTGATCGGTGACGCCGCGTTCCTCAAGCGCCTGGACCCGAAAAAATTCACCGACGAAACCTTCGGCCTGCCCACCGTGACCGACATTCTTCAGGAACTGGAGAAACCCGGCCGCGACCCACGCCCCGAGTTCAAGACCGCCGAGTTCCAGGACGGCGTCGAAGACCTCAAGGACCTGCAGCCGGGCATGATCCTCGAAGGCGTGGTGACCAACGTCACCAACTTCGGGGCCTTCGTCGACATCGGCGTGCACCAGGATGGCCTGGTGCACATCTCCGCGCTGTCGGAGAAATTCATCAAGGATCCGCGCGAAGCGGTGAAGGCCGGTGATGTGGTGAAAGTGAAGGTCATGGAAGTCGACATCCCGCGCAAACGCGTCGGTCTGTCGATGCGCATGAGTGACACACCGGGCGAGAAGGTCGACGGTGCCCGCGGCGCTCGTCCGGGCTCGACACCGCGCCAGTCGCAGAACACCGCGCCGCGCAAGGAAACCGCCACTGCGGCCCCGGCGAACAACGCCATGGCCTCGCTGTTCGCCAACGCCAAGCAGTTGAAGAAACGCTGATGGACGCGCCAGCCGGGTTGGTGGAAAGCGCGTTTTTCAAGCTGCTCGGCTGCCGTCTGCACAGCCTGGGGGACGGGGTGGCGCAAGTCGCCCTGAGCCTTGAGCCACCGCTGCGCAACCGTGGCGGCAAGCTGCACGGCGGCGCGCTGTTCAGCCTGGTGGACATCGCCATGGGCCTGGCTTGTTCCAGTGTCCACGGTTTTGACCAGCAGAGTGCGACCATCGAATGCAAGATCAACTACATCCGCGCCGTCTCCGACGGTGAGGTGCTCTGCACGGCCCGGGTCATCCACCCGGGTCGGCGCACGCTGGTGGTTGAGGCCGAGGTGATGCAAGGCGACAAACTGGTCGCAAAAGCACAAGGCACGTTCGCAGTCCTATAGCTCCCTGTCATCGATTTGGGTTAATTTCGGCGCTGCGAATGCGGCATCGATATCCCCCTGTGGGAGCGAGCCTGTTCGCGATAGCGGTGGAGCAGTCAATGTAAAGTTGACCGACATACCGCTATCGCGAGCAGGCTCGCTCCCACAGAGGGGCCGCGACGAATTGTCTTTGGCCACACAAAAACCAGGCGAAAACGCCAGTTTTAACTTCACCCTTGTAGACCGTCGTGACCACCCCCATATTGGGGCGACTGACGCGTGAAGGAATTCAACTTGAGCGACCTTTTAAACCGCCGCCTGGCTCTGCTCGGCGAGCGCGCCAACCTCTCCCTGCTCGAGCAGTGCCTGCACGGCATCGAACGTGAATGCCTGCGCGTCACGGACACAGGGCATCTGGCGCAGACCCCGCACCCCGAGGCCCTGGGCTCGGCGCTGACCAACGAGCAGATCACCACCGACTATTCCGAGTCGCTGCTGGAGTTCATCACCCCGGCCCAGGCTGACGTGGCCGATACCTTGCGCAGCCTCGACAAGATCCACCGGTTTGCCTACAGCAAGCTCGGCAACGAGTACCTGTGGAGCCCTTCGATGCCGTGCCCGCTGCCGGCGGAGGAAGACATCCCGATCGCGTATTACGGCACCTCGAACATCGGTCGGCTCAAGTATGTCTACCGCCAGGGTCTGGCCCTGCGCTATGGCAAGACCATGCAATGCATCGCCGGGATCCACTACAACTTTTCCCTGCCGGAAAAACTCTGGCCGCTGCTGCGTCAGGCCGAAGCCGTTGAAACGAGCGATCGTGATTTCCAGTCATCGGCCTACATCGCGCTGATCCGTAATTTCCGTCGCTACAGCTGGTTGCTGATGTACCTGTTCGGTGCCTCTCCGGCTCTGGATGCCGGCTTTCTGCGCGGCCGTGCGCACCAGTTGGAACAATTGGATCCGGACACCTTGTACCTGCCGTACGCCACCAGCCTGCGCATGAGCGACCTGGGTTACCAAAGCAACGCCCAGGCCGGCCTGACCCCCTGCTACAACGACCTGGCAAGCTATACCGACAGCCTGCGCAAGGCGGTGGCGACACCGTACGCGCCCTACGTCGAAGTCGGAACGCATAAGAATGGTGAGTGGGTGCAGCTCAACACCAATATTTTGCAGATCGAAAACGAGTACTACTCCAACATCCGCCCAAAACGCGTGACCTATACCGGCGAGCGCCCGATCCAGGCGTTGATGGCTCGAGGCATCCAGTACGTCGAAGTCCGTTGCCTGGACATCAACCCCTTCCTGCCGATGGGCATCGACCTCACCGAATCGCGCTTCCTCGATGCGTTCCTGCTGTATTGCGGTCTGAACGACAGTCCGCTCCTGGAAAACAACGAATGCAGCAATGCGACGAACAACTTCCTGACCGTGGTCAAGGAAGGCCGTCGGCCAGGTTTGCAATTGCAACGCCAAGGGCAATCGGTGGACATGCAAGCCTGGGCTATCGAGCTTCTGGAAAAGATCGCGCCATTGGCCTCGCTGCTCGACGAGAGCCAGGGGGGCGACGCCCACCGCCAGGCACTGGACGCGCAATTGGCGAAGGTGCGGGACCCGTCACTGACCCCCTCCGCTCAAGTGCTGGCGGCCATGGCAGAACACCAGGAAAGTTTCGCCCAGTTCTCCCTGCGCCAGAGCAAGGCCCACGCCGAATTCTTCCGCGCCGAGCCGTTGCCTGCCCAGGAGCAGAGCGCATTCGAAGAAAACGCTCGTCAATCCCTGGCTCAGCAAGCCGAGCTTGAGCAGAACGAAGTGGGGGATTTCGATGTGTTTGTAGGGGCGTACCAGGCGAGCATCCTGGCGATCAGTAACTAGGCACACCTCGCCGACGAGCGAACACCTGTGGGAGGGAGCAAGCTCCCTCCCACAGGGTTTTGTGTACAGCCGGCCATTTCTGGCGGATCGGCTGATTGACTCAAGTCACTACTCCGCCGACGAAGGCTTCTCCCACAGATTGATCCCGCCCTCCTGGGCAAACCGGTCGATCTGCGCCAGTTCTTCAGCGCTGAAACTCAGGTTCTTCAACGCCCCGACGTTCTCGATAATCTGCTCCGGCCGACTGGCGCCGATCAGCGCAGAGGTTACCCGTGCGTCGCGCAGGGTCCAGGCCAGGGCCATTTGCGCCAGGCTTTGCCCGCGACGCTGGGCAATTTCATTGAGGGCGCGTACATGGGCGATGTTCTCCTGCGACAGGTGCGAAGCCTGCAACGAACCACCACCCGGGCGATTGACCCGCGCATCGGCCGGAATGCCTTTGAGGTACTTGTCGGTCAGCAGGCCCTGGGCCAACGGCGTAAAGGCAATCACACCCGTGCCCAGTTCATCGGTGGCGTCCAGCAGGTCCTTTTCCACCCAGCGATTAAGCAGGTTGTAGGCCGGTTGATGGATCAGCAGTGGGACCTTCCACTCTTTGAGTAGCGCAGCCATTTCCCGAGTCTTCACCCCGGAATACGAAGAGATGCCAATGTACAACGCCTTGCCCTGCTGCACAGCCGTGGCCAGCGCGCTAGCGGTTTCTTCCAGCGGGGTGTCGGGGTCGAAGCGGTGGGAATAGAAGATATCCACATAGTCCAGGCCCAGGCGTTGCAGGCTCTGGTCCAGACTGGCCAACACGTACTTGCGCGAACCGCCACCCTGGCCGTACGGACCCGGCCACATGTCCCAACCGGCCTTGCTGGAGATGATCAACTCATCGCGGTACTGCTTGAAGTCTTCGCGCAGCAAGCGGCCAAAATTGATCTCGGCGCTGCCGTAGGGCGGGCCGTAGTTGTTGGCCAGGTCGAAGTGATTGATCCCCAGGTCAAACGCCGTACGCAGCAGGGAACGCTGCGTGTCGATCGGCGTGCTGTCGCCGAAGTTGTGCCACAACCCCAGCGACAGCGCCGGCAGCACCAGCCCGCTGCGACCGACACGGCGGTAAGGAATGGACTCGTAGCGGTTTTCGGCAGCGGTGTAGGTCATCGAAAGGCTCTCTGTTCGGGTGGCTGGTACAAGGGGCAAGCTAACACCTCACAGACGCATCCGTCAGGCCGAAAGTTCGCATACCAGGTGTGGGGGCTGGCTGCCGGCGCAGGTGATCTGCGGCAGATTGGCCACGCATCGGCCAATCAACGAGGCGTCATGCAGCGCGGGTATTGTTTGTAATTACTGAACAGTCAAGGCAGTCGTCGGGCATTTATCGCTGAGGGTAAACATGTGAATCTGGTGTCATCCACTTCAAAAGGAGCCCTCCTATGCCCTCTCCAACCGCCAAAGTTGCCATCGTAACCGGCGCTTCCCGCGGCATCGGTGCCGAAATCGCCAAGCAATTGGCCCTCGATGGCTATGCCGTCGCCATTAACTACGCCAACAGCGCCGCCGAAGCCTCGAAGCTGGTGGTGCAATTGCGCCAGGCCGGTCACCAAGCCATAGCGATCAAGGCAGATGTGTCCTCTGCCGTCGATGTCCGGCGGATGTTCGATGAAACCGAAGCGCAACTGGGCAAGGTGGATGTGCTGATCAATAACGCGGGTACCCTGCAAGTGATGCCCTTGGCCCAGCACAGTGACGAGTTGTTCGACCAGACGTTCGCCATCAACACCCGCGGCACCTTCAACACCCTGCGCGAAGCCGCAACCCGTTTGAACGACGGTGGCCGGATCGTGAATTTTTCCAGCAGCACCGTTGGCCTGAACCTGCCCGGTTATTCGGTGTACATCGCCAGCAAGGCCGCCGTCGAGTCACTGACACAGGTGTTTGCCAAGGAACTGCGCGGCCGCCAGATCACGGTCAACGCCGTGGCGCCCGGCCCGGTTGCTACCGAACTGTTCCTGCATGGCAAGAGCGAAGAACAGATCCAGAACTTCGCCAAAATGCCGCCCCTGGAACGCCTCGGCCAGCCGGAGGACATCGCCAGCATCATATCCTTCCTGGTCAGCCCGGCCGCCGGCTGGGTGAACGGGCAAATCCTGCGAGCCAACGGCGGCCTGGTCTGAGGTTTCGCCTGATCAGCGCACCAGGTGCAGGAACTGCATGTGCCGCTCGTATTGGTCGAGGATGTCGTTGATGACCTGCTCCTTGGTATAACCCACCAGATCGTAGTCCTGGCTGCCTTCGCTCAGGTGCACTTCGGCGCGGTAGTAACGGCGGTTGTTGAGTTCCTTGGAGCCCATGCCGCCGCGGGCGAAGGACGGCGTGAAGTAGCCGCGCATCTGCACCTGGTAGATGAACGGATGCTGCTCGCCGTGGCCGATCTCCAGGCTGACGCTGTCGTTGGCCGGGTCTGGCTGGGTCACCACTGTCAGACCTTTCTCGGCGAACACCGCCTTCACCTCTTCGATGGCCGGGCGCACCGTGGTGTCGAGAAAACGGTACACCTCATCGCGGGACGGGAAATGCACCGCCTGACTCAAGCGCTGTCGCCAGCCGCCCGTACCCCGTCGAGAAGCCGACACCGGCGCCAGCGAATGCAACTGCGCAATCTGCTTCTGGGACTCGAGGTAAAACGCCTTGTGCAAGCCCCACATCATCAGTAGCAGAATCAGCGAGAACGGCAAGGACGTCAGCACCACTGCCGACTTCAAGGCATCGATACTGCCGGAGAACAGCAATGCGCTGGTCACCAGGGCAGTCATCGCCCCCCAGAACACCCGCAGCCATTTGGGCCCGTCTTCATCGGGGTTGCCGCCCTTGGCCGACAACGTGGAAAGCACCACGGTGCCGGAGTCGGCTGACGTGACGAAGAACACAAAACTGATAAACACGGTGACCGCGATGACGGTCTTGCTCCATGGATAGGTTTCCAGCAGCAAATAAAGGCTCATCGACGGGTTTTCCAGGGCCGACATACCCAGGGCACTCATGCCGTGGTTCAGCACTTGGTCAATGGCGCTGTTACCGAAGATCGACATCCACGCCAGGGTGAAGCCAAGGGGAATCAGCAGCACGCCAAACACGAACTCACGGATAGTGCGCCCACGGGAAATGCGCGCAATGAACAACCCCACGAACGGCGACCACGCAATCCACCAGGCCCAGTAGAACACCGTCCAGCCGCCCAGCCAGTCGCTGGGCTCGTCGTAGGCATACACGTCAAAACTCTTCATCGGCAGGGCGCCGAGATAATCGCCGATGTTCTGGATCAACGTGTTGAGCAAATGCTGGGTAGGTCCGGCAAACAGCACGAACAGCAGCAATGCGCAGGCCAGCAGCATGTTGATGTCGGACATGACCCGCACGCCTTTATCGACACCGGCCACCGCCACAATGATTGCCGCGCCCATCATCAGCACGATCAGGCCGACCTGAATCCACTGGGTATGGGCGATGCCGAACAGGTAATCGAGCCCGGAATTGAGATGCAGCACCCCAAACCCCATGTCCGCGCCGAGGCCGAACACGGTCGCGATGATGCCGAAGCCGTCCACCGCGTAGCCGATGGGACCGTTAATACGTTTACCGATCAGCGGGTACAGCGCTGAACGCAGGGCCAGCGGCAAATTGTGCCGGTAGGCAAAGTACGCCAGGGCCATGCCGACGAAAGCAAACACGCCCCAGCCGTGCAGGCCCCAGTGCAGAAACAGGATCTGCATGGCCTGGCGCGCGGCATCTGCGGTACCGGCCTCGCCTTGCGGTGGCTGAACCAGATGGGTCAGCGGTTCGGAGACACAGAAAAAAAACAGCGTGATGCTGATACCGGCAGCGAACAGCATGCCAGCCCAGGACAGGTAACTGAATTCGGGCTCGTCGTGGTCGGCACCGAGCTTGATCTTGCCGTAGCCGGACAAGGCGGTGACCACCACGAAGACCAGATACAGGGTCATCGCCAACATGTAATACCAGCCGACCGTATTGGCCGCCCAGTTCTGCGCCGCCAGCAGCCAGGCACCCGCCTGCTCCGGCACGGCGATGACCACCAGGCCGAACAGCAGAATGAAGGTCGCGGCAAAGTAAAAAACCGGCGGATTCATGCGGACCAAGCCGCTGGGTGGAAGGGACGAGGCACTCATGAGCGATGTACCCCGCAAAGCGGAATCGTGAAAATCGAAAACGGACTCGGCAAAGGCAAGCCTCCTGTTGTGAGCGGGCAGCAAACCGACGGTTTAACTTGAATGAACGTTCAAGTTAAACATGAATAGGTAGCTAAGGACTAATCGCACGGCTGGATGGCATGGTTCCTACGCTAGCCTACGGGAGGGTATGACGTTGCCTGGAGAGCATTCGTTCAGTGTTCAACAGACATAACACAGCCCCCGTGGGAGCGAGCCTGCTCGCGATCGCGGTGTGTCAGCGAATGGATGTACCCACTGAACCACCGCCATCGCGAGCAGGCTCGCTGCCACAGGTTTTCGGTGCTCACCTCTCATGCGTCCCCATTTACGCCCCGGCAAACGATTGGCGGTTGCCCATCAATATCGGCGTGCCTATAGTCCATGGATTTCCTGCAACCAGTACGACCCCATGATCAAACAACAGCTGGCGCGCTTTAACCGTCTCGATCTGCTCGGCCATCCAACCCCCCTGGAAAAACTCGACCGTCTTTCCTCCTGGCTCGGTCGCGATATCTATATCAAGCGCGATGACCTGACTCCGCTGGCTTTGGGTGGCAACAAGCTGCGCAAGCTCGAATACTTGGCCGCCGACGCCCTGGCTCAAGGTGCCGACACCCTCATCACCGCCGGTGCGATCCAGTCCAACCATGTACGCCAGACTGCCGCGCTGGCGGCAAAGCTGGGCCTGGGCTGTGTGGCCCTGCTGGAAAACCCCATCGGCACCGAAGACAGCAACTACCTGAGCAACGGCAACCGGCTGCTGCTGGAGCTGTTCGACGCCAAGGTCGAATTGGTAGAAAACCTGGATAACGCCGACGAGCAGTTGCAAGCCCTCGCCGCACGCCTGCGCAGCAACGGGAAGAAGCCCTATCTGGTACCGATTGGCGGTTCGAACGCTCTGGGTGCGCTGGGGTATGTACGCGCCGGGCTTGAGCTGGCCGAGCAAATCAAGGACACCGGCCTGAATTTCGCTGCCGTGGTGCTGGCTTCGGGCAGCGCCGGGACGCACAGCGGCCTGACGCTGGCGCTCAGTGAAACGCTGGGGCAACTTCCCGTGATTGGCATAACGGTGTCTCGCAGCGAAGAAGACCAGCGCCCCAAGGTCCAGGGCTTGGCCGAACGCACCGCCCAGTTGCTCGATGTATCGCTTCCAGAGGCCTTCAAGGTGAACCTGTGGGACGAATACTTCGCCCCCCGCTACGGCGAACCCAATGCCGGTACGTTGGCGGCAGTCAAATTGCTGGCTGGCCTGGAGGGCCTGTTGCTGGACCCGGTCTACACCGGCAAGGCGATGGCCGGCCTGCTCGATGGGGTGGGTCGCGACCGCTTCGACGAGGGCCCGATCATCTTCCTGCATACCGGCGGCGCACCGGCGTTGTTTGCGTATAACGCGGCGTTCCAGGCGTAGTGAAGTTCTCGCTCCCACAGGGGACTTTTTTCATTCCATACTCGAATATTTGAATGATTTAATATTATTTTCCAATCTATAAACACCACCCTATAGTCTCGCCACAGGCGCATTTGCCGCGAGACGCCCAGGCTGCTTTAAGGCAGGATGTGGCAATCTTTTCGGATCGCGGCTACGCCTTATCTCAGCCAAAATAACCTCTTCATAAGAAAACACAGGGGCTTGTCATGAATTTTTCCGCATTACGTCGCAACCTGTTGGTGGGTTCGCTGGGCCTGGCATTGAGCGCCGGCCTGCTGGGCCAGGCCGTTGCCGGTGAGCAGCTGCAAAAGATCAAGGACGCGGGCGTGATCAACGTCGGCCTGGAAGGCACTTACCCACCGTTCAGTTTCGTGGACGCCGACGGCAAGCTGGCCGGTTTCGAAGTGGAGTTTTCCGAAGCCCTGGCCAAGGAGCTGGGCGTGAAGGTCAAACTGCAACCGACCAAATGGGACGGCATTCTCGCAGCGCTGGAATCCAAGCGCCTGGACGCGGTGATCAACCAGGTCACCATCTCCGAGGAGCGCAAGAAGAAATATGACTTCTCCCAGCCTTACACCGTTTCCGGCATCCAGGCGCTGGTTCTGACCAAGAACAAAGACGCCATCAAGACCGCCGATGACCTGGCCGGCAAAAAAGTCGGCGTTGGCCTGGGCACCAACTATGAGCAATGGCTCAAGGAAAACCAGCCAAAGGCTATTATCCGCACCTACGACGATGACCCAACCAAATACCAGGACCTGCGTGTAGGCCGCATCGACGCCATTCTGGTAGACCGGCTGGCTGCTCTGGAGCTGACCGCCAAGGCCAAGGACACCGCTGTAGCCGGCGAGCCGTTCTCCCGCCAGGAAGCCGGTATCGCCCTGCGCAAAGGCGAGCCTGAGCTGCTGGACGCAATCAACAAGGCCATCGACAAACTGCGGGCCGACGGCACCCTGGCGAAAATTTCGCAGAAGTACTTCAACGCTGACGTCACCCAATAATGGAAGAGGCTTTTCAACTCGCGCTGGACTCCGCGCCCTTTTTGCTCAAGGGCGCGTATTACACGGTCATCCTCAGTTTGGGCGGCATGTTCTTCGGCTTGCTGCTGGGCTTCGGCCTGGCGTTGATGCGCCTGTCGCGCTTCAAACTGGTGAGCTGGATCGCCCGCATCTACGTGTCGTTTTTTCGCGGCACGCCGCTGCTGGTGCAGTTGTTCGTGATCTATTACGGGCTGCCCCAACTGGGCATCGAGCTGGATCCATTGCCCGCGGCGCTGATCGGCTTCTCGCTGAACATGGCGGCCTATGCGTGTGAAATCCTGCGGGCCGCCATCAGCTCCATCGAGCGCGGCCAATGGGAAGCCGCGGCCAGTATCGGCATGACCCGCGCCCAGACCCTGCGCCGGGCCATCCTGCCGCAAGCGGCGCGAACGGCCTTGCCTCCTCTGGGCAACAGCTTCATTTCCCTGGTCAAGGACACCGCACTGGCGGCGACCATCCAGGTGCCGGAGCTGTTCCGTCAGGCGCAGTTGATCACTGCCCGCACTTTCGAAATCTTCACCATGTACCTTGCCGCCGCGCTGATCTACTGGATTCTGGCCAGCGTGCTGGCGCACCTGCAGAACGTCCTGGAAGCCCGGGTCAATCGGCATGACCAGGAGTCCTGACCCATGATTGTCGTGGAAAAACTGACAAAGCAGTTCAAGGGTCAAGTGGTGCTCAATGGCATCGACCTGGAGATCGAAGAAGGCGAAGTGGTGGCGATCATCGGCCCCAGCGGTTCGGGCAAGACCACCTTCCTGCGCTGCCTGAACTTCCTCGAAGAACCCAGCAGTGGCCGGATCAAGGTCGGCGACATCGAAATCGATGGCAGTCGCCCGTTGAACCAGCAACAGAACCTGGTGCGTCGTTTGCGCCAGCAAGTGGGTTTTGTGTTCCAGAACTTCAATCTGTTCCCCCATCGCACCGCGCTGGAGAACGTCATCGAAGGCCCACTGGTGGTGAAGAAGATCCCCCGTGCCGACGCTGAGATTTTAGGCCGTAAACTGCTGGCCAAGGTCGGGCTGGCGGGCAAGGAGGACGCCTACCCGCGGCGTCTTTCCGGTGGCCAGCAACAGCGCGTGGCGATTGCCAGGGCGCTGGCGATGGAACCCGAGGTGATTCTGTTCGACGAACCAACGTCGGCCCTGGACCCGGAGCTGGTGGGCGAGGTGCTGGCGACGATTCGTGGCCTGGCCGAAGAAAAGCGCACCATGGTCATTGTGACTCACGAAATGGGCTTCGCCCGGGACGTAGCGAACCGCGTGGTGTTTTTCGACAAAGGTGTGATCGTCGAGCAAGGCGAAGCCAAGGCCTTGTTTGCAGCCCCCCGGGAGGAACGCACTCGACAGTTCCTCAGCAAGTTCCTCTCGGCCGGACACGGCAACCAGTAAGTTATTGATATTGTCCCCACTTCCAAGGATGGAAGTGGAACAATTAACAGCCCAGCGTCACAAACTGAAACTTCCAGTTGACTTAACACAGCCACCCCGCTGACGTGCGGTATATACATATCTCCGGCAACACTTCTCTTTGGGCTACGCTATTTATCCGGTTTCCTGCCGCCCCTCCCTTCCAAACCAATGAACCTGAGGAAAATGGCGCACAACGCAACGTTTTCTTAACTTGAATGCGTAGGACATTTCTGAAGCCTTATACATTTAATTATTAAGCAAGTTCCTCTATTGACACTGAAACTGCTGAACCCTTATCTAGTGACCCACAGGCGATGCGAACTATTTTAGTTCTGCGCGATGAACCGCAGACAGGGTCCATGCTGCGCAATAAAAATATATCGCGATGATTAAGCGCTTTTGATCTTCCCGAAACGGACTTCGTTTTAAAGCATCAAGGAGAACACCATGACATGTACGTCGAATATTCCTGAACTGGCTGCGCCTACCCTGGTCAACGCTCTGCGTACCCGCATCAACATCACCAGCGCTGCGCACCTGCAAGTGGCAATTGCCCCTTACCCCGGCATGGACGCGGGCGATCTGATCGAGCTGTTCTGGGACAACTGCTACGTCGGCTCCCGCCTGTTGTCCCAGGCCGACGTGCAAACTAGCGTTACGTTGCGAGTACCCGAGAGCTTCGTTGTAAACGGGACCTCGCGCATCCATTACCGCGTGATGCAAGTAGGGCGCGGCCCGGCGCTGTCAGCAACGCAACGGGTGCAGGTCAAGCTCGATTGTCCCGGTGGCCAACCGTCGGCCCTGAGCGGTGATGAAAACCAAGGCCTGGCGCCAGTGCGGATTCCTGATGCCATTCGCCGCAAGGGCGTGAACCCGAGTCAGGTCAAACGCGGTGTACCACTGACCATAGAGCCCTATCTGAACATGGCTGCTGACGATGCGATTACCTTGCGCTGGGGCGACGTGCGCATGGACCTGCCCCGCATCAAGCCCTGCGAGGTTGGGCAGCCGATCAACATCTGGGTACCGCCGCAGATCATTCTGGAGGCGGGGGAAGACCTGCGCCTGGAAGTGACCTACTGCATCCTCGACCGCGTGGGCAACAACTCCCACTGGGCGCCGCCACGAACGTTAAAGATCGGTTGCGCCAATCCCTACCTGAGCACTTCTCCGAAAGAGGCGCTCATGGCCGCCGAAACGCGCCGCCGAACATGAATACTCTGAGCAAGCTGTTGTGGCGAGGGGATTTATCCCCGCTGGGCTGCGAAGCAGCCCCCACTATGCAATCGCGGTGCAGCAGGTTGCTGTGTTGACTGCTTTGGGGCTGCTGCGCAGCCCAGCGGGGATAAATCCCCTCGCCACAACATCGCTCGGCACAAAGCCCTCTATTGATATTCCTAAAAGTTAGTTCAAAAATAAATTACACACGTTTAGGGTATATAAACCGGACCACCGGACATTCTTGATTTTCGCTCGCCGCATTCATCGCGGCGTTTCTTGAGATGTGAGGTGGGTATGGAACGGAACACAATCACCCCAGCGCAGTATGCCAGGGCACTGCCTGCAGCCACGGAGTGGCTGTAATGTCGGATTTGGCGCAAGCAAAGATCCAGAGCGACCTGGACATCGCACCGCAGCTGTTGCCCGCACAGGTGTTGCGCAACGATGCCGAGGCCATCCAAGCCGCCCATGAACTGGCGCAGGTCGCCCGTCAGCAGGCCGCGCGTCGTGACCAGCAACGCAAGCTACCCTGGGCAGAAATCGAGCAATTCACCCGTAGCGGACTGGGCAGCATCGCCATTACCCGGGCATACGGCGGCCCGCAGGTTTCTTTCGTCACCCTGGCCGAGGTGTTCGCGATCATTTCCGCCGCTGACCCGGCCCTCGGGCAGATCCCGCAAAACCAATTCGGCGTACTCCAACTGATTCTCGGCACCGGCACCGAACGGCAGAAAAAAATCCTGCTGCAGAGCGTGCTCGAAGGCTGGCGCATCGGCAACGCAGGGCCGGAACGTGGCACTCGCAATACCCTTGAACTCAAGGCCCGGATCACCGCTGACGGTGACGGGTTTGTCATCAATGGTCAGAAGTTCTATTCCACCGGCGCGCTGTTTGCCCACTGGGTCGCGGTCAAGGCGCTGAATGAGGAGGGTCGGCAGGTGCTGGCGTTCGTGCGGCGCGGCACCCCGGGCCTGCGGATCGTCGACGACTGGTCAGGGTTCGGCCAGCGCACCACGGCCAGCGGCACCGTGTTGCTGAACAATGTGCAAGCGGATGCCGACTTGGTGCTGGAGAACTGGCGCATCAACGAAACGCCCGGCGTGCAAGGCGCGATTTCCCAACTGATCCAGGCCGCCATCGATGCAGGCATCGCCCGTGGCGCCATCGACGATGCCATCGCCTTCGTCCGAGAACGAGCCCGGCCCTGGATCGATGCCAAGGTCGACCGGGCCAGTGACGACCTCTATGTGATCGCCGACATCGGCAAGCTGAAAATCGAACTGCACGCCGCCGAAGCGTTGTTGCGCAAGGCCGGACAAGTGCTGGACCAGGTCAGCGCCGCGCCCATCACCGCGCAATCGGCTGCCCGCGCCTCGATTGCCGTGGCCGAGGCCAAGGTGCTCACCACCGAGATCGCCCTGCAAGCCAGCGAAAAACTGTTCGAACTGGCCGGCAGCCGCGCCACCCTCGCCGAATTCAATCTCGACCGCCACTGGCGCAACGCACGGGTCCATACCCTGCACGACCCGGTGCGCTGGAAGTATCACGCGGTAGGCGCCTACCACCTGAACGGCACCTTGCCGGCCCGGCATTCCTGGATCTGACGACCCGACCTCTGGAGCAGTACATGACGTTTTCTCAACACGTCGCGGTGATCACCAGCGATGAACAAGCCCTGATCGTGGCCAGCGACCTGGCCGATGACTTCAAGCGCGACAGCGCCCTGCGCGACCGTGAGCGCCGCTTGCCGTACCCGGAACTGGAGGCCTTCTCCCGCTCTGGCCTGTGGGGCATCAGCGTGCCCAAGGCCTATGGCGGCGCCGGTGTGTCCAACGTCACCCTGGCCAAAGTCATCGCGCTGATTGCTCAGGCCGACGGCTCGCTGGGGCAGATTCCGCAAAATCATTTCTACGCCCTGGAAGTGCTACGGGTAAACGGCAGCCAAGCGCAAAAACAACGCCTGTATGCCGAAGTCCTGGCCGGACAACGTTTTGGCAATGCATTGGCGGAGCTCGGCACCAAGACCGCCCACGACCGCATCACGCAACTGCGCCGCGACGGTGAGGGCTACCGCATCAGCGGTCGCAAGTTCTACGCCACGGGGGCGATCTACGCCCAGCGCATCCCCACGTCGGTGGTGGATGAAAACGGTGTGCAACAACTGGCATTCGTCCCGCGCAACAGCCAAGGCCTGACGGTGATCGACGACTGGAGCGGTTTCGGCCAGCGCACCACCGGCAGTGGATCGGTGGTGTTCGAGGACGTTTATGTCACCGCCGAAGACGTCGTGCCCTTCCAGAGCGCCTTCGAACGCCCGACGCCGGTGGGACCACTGGCGCAGATTCTTCACGCCGCCATCGACACCGGCATCGCTCGCGCCGCCTATGAGGACGCCCTGCATTTTGTCCGCAGCAAAACCCGGCCCTGGATCGACGCCACCAGCGACGTCGCCACCGAAGACCCGCACACCCTCAAGAGTTTCGGCCAACTGAGCATCCGCCTGCACGCCGCCGAAGCCCTGCTGGAACGTGCCGGTGAGTTTCTCGACCGGGCCCAGGCCGACACCCAGGCCGACACCCAGGCCGACACGGTCGCCGCCGCCTCGATTGCCGTAGCCGAAGCCCGCGCCATCAGCACCGAGATTTCCCTGGCCGCCGGCAGCACCCTGTTCGAATTGGCCGGCAGCCAGGCGACCCTGGCCGAACATGGCCTCGACCGCCACTGGCGCAACGCCCGGGTGCACACCCTGCATGACCCGGTGCGCTGGAAATACCACGCGGTGGGCAACTTCTACCTCAACGATGAAAAACCGCCGCTGCGGGGGACTATCTGATGGCGGCCGACAGGAAAAAGATCCTGCTCAACGCGTTCAACATGAACTGCATCGGGCACATCAACCATGGTTTGTGGGCTCATCCCCAGGACACCTCGACCCAGTACAACACGATTGAATATTGGACCGCCCTGGCGCAGTTGCTCGAGCGTGGATTGTTCGACGGGCTGTTCATCGCCGACATCGTCGGGGTCTACGACGTGTACCAACAGTCGGTGGACGTCACGCTCAAGGAGTCGATCCAACTGCCGGTCAACGACCCGTTGCTGCTGGTCTCGGCGATGGCCGCCGTGACGAAAAACCTCGGCTTCGGGCTCACCGCCAACCTGACCTACGAACCACCCTACCTGTTTGCCCGACGCATGAGCACCCTCGACCATCTGAGTCGCGGCCGGGTCGGCTGGAACATCGTCACCGGCTATCTGGACAGCGCCGCCAAAGCCATGGGGCTTACCGCGCAGGTCGAGCATGACCGCCGCTACGACCAGGCCGATGAATACCTGCAAGTGCTCTACAAATTGTGGGAAGGCAGTTGGGAAAACGACGCGGTGCTCAACGACCGCGAGCAGCGGATCTATGCCCGGCCGGAGAAAGTGCACAAGGTTCGGCACCAGGGCGAGTTCTACCAGGTCGAGGGCTATCACCTCTGCGAACCCTCGCCCCAGCGCACGCCGGTGCTGTTCCAGGCCGGTAGTTCCGAGCGCGGCCTGCTGTTTGCCGGGCGGCATGCCGAGTGCGTGTTCATCAGCGGCCAGAACAAACCCGCGACCAAGGCCCAGGTGGACAAGGTTCGCGCCAGCGCCGCCCGGGCCGGACGAAACCCCGGGGACATCAAAGTGTTCATGGGCCTTAACGTGATCGTCGGCGAGACCGAAGCGGCCGCCTGGGCCAAGCATGCCGAGTACCTGAGCTACGCCAGCGCCGAAGCCGGGGTGGCGCATTTTTCCGCCTCGACAGGAATCGATTTTTCCGCGTACGAACTGGACGAACCGATCCAGTACGTGAAGAGCAACGCCATCCAGTCTGCCACCAAGATCCTGCAGAACAACGACTGGACCCGGCGCAAATTGCTGGACCAACACGCCCTGGGCGGTCGCTACATCACCCTGATCGGCTCGCCCGAACAGGTGGCCGATGAACTGGAGGCGTGGATCGCCGAAACCGGCCTCGACGGCTTCAACCTGACCCGCATCGTCACGCCGCAAAGCTACGTGGACTTCATCGACCTGGTGATCCCCGAGTTGCAGCGACGCGGTTCGTACAAGACCGAATACGACAACGGCACCCTGCGCGAAAAGCTGTTTCACGCAGAGGCCCATTTGCCCGAACGACACACCGGTTCGACCTACCGACACTGACCCTGTGGGAGCAAAGCTTGCTCGAGATGCAGACACCTCGGTTTTTGAGAGACCGCATCAACTTCATCGCGGGCAAGCCTTGCTCCCACAGAGCTCTGTTCGCCACAAAAAATATGCACCGCCCATTAATGACTGGAATATCCGACATGACCAAGCAACTCCTGACCCTGCCAGTCAAAGCACTGGCCCTGGCCCTCGGCCTGTTCAGCTCGACGCTGTTTGCCGCCGACGCACCGTTGAAGATCGGCACCACCGCCGCGTTTGCCATTCCCCTGGAAGCCGCCGTAGAAGAAGCCGGCAAGCAAGGCTTGAAGGTCGAGTTGGTGGAGTTCAGCGACTGGATCGCGCCCAACGTCAGCCTGGCCTCCGGTGATATCGACGTGAATTACTTCCAGCACATTCCGTTCCTGGAAAATGCCAAGGCCGCCGCCGGGTTCGACCTGGTGCCCTTTGCGCCGGGGATCATCAACAACGTCGGGCTCTATTCGAAAAAATACAAAAACTTCGACGAGCTGCCCGAAGGCGCGAGCGTCGCCATTGCCAACGACCCGATCAACAGCGGTCGCGGCCTGCAACTGCTGGCCAAAGCCGGGCTGATCACCCTCAAGCCGGGAGTGGGTTACAAGGCCACCGAAGACGATATCGTCGCCAACCCGAAAAAAATCAAAATCCTGCAAGTCGAAGCCGTGCAACTGGTGCGCGCCTATGACGACGCCGACTTGGTACAGGGCTATCCCGCCTACATCCGCTTGGCGAAGACCTTCGACGCCACGTCTGCCTTGCTGTTCGACGGCCTCGATCACAAGGAGTACGTCATCCAGTTCGTGATCCAACCCAAGAGCAAAACCGACCCAAGGCTGATCAAATTCGTCGACATCTATCAGCACTCACCTGTCGTGCGCGCTGCCCTGGACAAGGCCCATGGCAAGCTCTACCAGGCCGGATGGGAAGGCTGACCATGAACGCCGTCAATGCTCGACTCAGACACGAAGCTCCCACGCCCCAAAGCGCCGACCAGACCGAGCTGCATCCGGAGTTGAACCGCGCCCTTGTGCGCTTCATCGGCCTGGGCAAGACCTACAACGGTGCCCAGGGTCCGGTGGCCGCGCTGCAAGGGATCGACCTGGCGATCCAGCGCGGCGAGGTGTTCGGCATCATCGGCCGCAGCGGCGCCGGCAAGTCGTCGCTGATCCGCACCATCAACCGCCTCGAACAACCCACCAGCGGTAGGGTGTTGATCGATCAGATAGACATCGGCGAGTTCGATGAGGACCGCCTGGTGGAACTGCGCCGGCGCATCGGCATGATCTTCCAGCACTTCAACCTGATGTCGGCCAAGACCGTGTGGCAGAACGTTGAGCTGCCGCTGAAAGTCGCCGGCGTGCCCAAGGAACAGCGCCAGCACAAAGTCCGCGAGCTGCTGGAGCTGGTCGGCCTGCAAGGCAAGCACAAGGCCTATCCGGCGCAACTTTCGGGCGGTCAGAAGCAGCGGGTGGGGATTGCCCGGGCACTGGTCCATGACCCGCAGATCCTGTTGTGCGATGAAGCCACATCGGCCCTTGACCCGGAGACCACCCAATCGATCCTCGGTTTGCTACGCGAGATCAATCAGCGACTGGGCCTGACCATCGTGTTGATCACCCACGAGATGGCGGTGATCCGTGAAGTCTGCGACCGGGTGGTGGTGCTCGAGCAAGGACGCATGGTCGAGCAGGGCCCGGTCTGGGAAGTATTCGGCAACCCGCAACACGAGGTCAGTCGGACGCTGCTGGCGCCGTTGCAACACGCCATACCGCAAGAGCTGCAAAGTCGCTTGCAGGGGCAGCCGGCATCGGCGGATGCGGCTACCGTGCTGCGCCTGCAATTCAGCGGCATAGATCGAGAAGAACCGGATCTCGCCGCCTTGTTCAATGCCCTTGGTGGACGGGTGCGGCTGCTGCACGGCGGCATCGAGCGCATTCAGGGCCACGGGCTGGGGCAATTGCTGCTGGCCGTGAGCGGTTCGTCATGGGGCGCCGAGGAATTGCGTCAACGGGCGGGCAATTGGGCACAACGGGTAGAGGTGCTGGGTTATGTGGTTTGACCGGTTGTTGCAGGGTTTTATCGACACGTTCCTGATGGTTGGCGTGTCATCGTTGATTGCGTTGCTGGCGGGCATACCGCTGGCGGTGATCCTGGTCACCAGCGGCAAGGGTGGAATTTATGAAGCGCCGGCCTTGAACCGGGCCCTGGGCGCATTCGTGAACCTGTTCCGCTCGATACCGTTCCTGATTCTGATGGTGGCGTTGATCCCGTTCACCCGGCTGATCGTCGGCACCACCTATGGCATGTGGGCCGCGGTAGTACCGCTGACCATCGCCGCCACACCGTTCTTTGCCCGTATCGCCGAAGTCAGCCTGCGCGAGGTCGACCATGGCCTGATCGAAGCGGCCCAGGCCATGGGTTGCCGACGCTGGCACATTGTCTGGCATGTGCTGCTGCCCGAAGCCCTGCCGGGCATCGTTGGCGGTTTTACCATCACCTTGGTGACCATGATCAACTCCTCGGCCATGGCCGGAGCGATCGGCGCCGGCGGCCTGGGCGACATCGCCTACCGCTACGGCTACCAACGTTTCGACAGCCAGATCATGCTCACGGTGATCGTGTTGCTGGTGGCATTGGTCGCCGTGATCCAATTGGGTGGTGACCGCCTGGCGCGCGTCTTGAATAAACGCTGACCTATGGGAGCAGTTGACCTGTGGGAGCAAAGCTTGCTCGCGATAGCAGTATTCCATCCAACATGGATACCAACTGGACGACTGCAGTCGCGAGCAAGCTTTGCTCCCACAGGCAGATCAGCGGGCTTGCGGTATAGTCGGCTGACACTCCTCACCCAAACCCACACCCATGAAACACACCACCGACGACCTGCACGCCATCACCGCCACGACCCTGGGCCATTACAACGCCGTGGCAGAGAGCTTTCGCGACGGCACCCGCGACCACGATGTCAGCCAGAACATCGACGCCCTGCTGCGCCATATCCAGGGCCAGGCACCGCTGCACATCCTGGATTTCGGCTGCGGCCCGGGGCGCGACCTGCGCACATTCACGGCCATGGGCCATGTCGCGGTCGGCCTCGACGGTTCAGAGGAATTTGCCCGGATGGCGCGCCAGGACAGCGGTTGTGAGGTGTGGCAGCAGGACTTCCTGGAACTCGACCTGCCGGTCGAACGCTTTGACGGGATTTTCGCCAACGCGGTGCTGTTTCATGTCCCCGTCCAGGAACTGCCACGGGTGCTCAAGCAATTGCACGCCACCCTCAAGCCCGGCGGCGTGCTGTTCAGTTCCAACCCCCGGGGCGAAAACCAGGAAGGCTGGAACGGCCAGCGCTTCGGCGCCTACCACGACCTTGCGGCCTGGCGCACCTTGCTCACAGAAGCGGGCTTTGTAGAGCTTGAGCATTACTACCGACCGGCTGGGCTGCCGCGAGAGCAGCAGCCTTGGTTGGCGAGTGTCTGGCGTAGACCTGCTTAGGATTTGAGGGCGCCATCGCGAGCAAGCTCGCTCCCACACGGGTCAACTGCGAACATAAATGGGCGAACCATCAATGATCCAAATGTGGGAGCGAGCCTGCTCGCGATGACGGCGGATCAGCAACATTGATGCGACTGACACACCGCCGTGGCCCACCGCCCCATTGTTACTCCTGCTTGACCAACCACTTCTGTGACAACTGCTCAAGCCGCCCGTCGTCCTTGATACGCGCCAAAGCGTTGTCCAGGCTGGCCTTGAACGCCGGATTGCCCTTCTGGAATGGAATCACCAGGCTCGGCGGCGGGCCGCTCTTTTCTTCCGGCTGGAACGACTGTGCCATGACCATCGGGCGTTGCGAGTCGTCCTTGCGCGCCAACAGTTGCGCATCCGGTTGGCTATAAGCGGTGCTTGTGTCGAAACGTTCGGCCAGTTCCGGGGTCATTGCTATGTGGTTGATGGCGACATCGTATTTGCCGCTTTCCACACCGGCCAGCAGATCGCTGGCATCGGTGACCACAAAGTCGGCGCGAACATCGAGCTCGCCGGCCAGCATCTGACCCAGTTCCACTTCGAAGCCGGTGAGCTTGCCGTCTTCCTTGAAGTTGAAAGGGCTGGTGTTGGCTTCCAGAGCGATGCGCAATTCGCCACGGTCGTTGATGTCGTCGATCAGTTCGGCATGGGCCAGAGGGCTCAAGAGGGGTAGCAGGCAGATCAGCCCAGGCAGAAAACGCATGGTCACTCCTTTGTATTGTTACAAGCGACGCTCGTTTCAGGTTCGCTTTGCTATGGTTGTTGCAGGCTTCGACAACGAATGGTCATGAAGTTGTCATGACCACGCGGATTTCATGGAAAAACTGGAGAAAAAAATGAAAAGCTTTATGTCACGTGCCGCCTTGGCCGGCCTGTTGCTGGGAGCTTCGATGCTGGCATCCGCCGCAACCCCTGCTCCCAAGGGTGCAGAGGTATTCATCGTTTCCCCGGAAGACGGTGCCACCGTTGGCCAGGAGTTCAAGGTCAAGTTCGGCGTCAAGAACATCGCGCTGGCCCCGGCGGGTGATGAAACCAAAAATACCGGGCACCATCATTTGCTGATTGATATCGACAAACTGCCTGCCGCGGGCGCGCCGATTCCCACCGATGCCAACCACATGCATTTCGGCAAGGCGCAAACCGAGGCTACGATCAAACTGGCACCGGGCAAGCACACCTTGCAGCTGATCCTGGGCGACAGCGGCCATATGCCGTTCGATCCGACGATCGTGTCCGAGAAGATCACGGTAAACGTGAAATAAACCGGCACAGGTCGACACAACACAAAACCCTCCCACAGGTTATGTGTTCGACAGAAAAAAACGGGAGCCCCCTGCGAGGCTCCCGTTTTTTATTGCAAGCCTGATCTGCTTAGAACAACACCCGGCTACGAATAGTGCCGTTGATGTGCTGCAGTTTCTCTTGCGCCAGATCGGAGTATTCGGCATCACGACGTAGCCGACTTTCTCGTTGGTCTGCAGGAACTGACCGGAAATGTTGATGCCGTTTTCGGCGAAGACCTTGTTGATCTCGCTCATCACACCCGGGATGTTCTCGTGGATGTGCAACAGGCGGTGCTTGCCAGGGTGAGCCGGCAGGGCCACTTCCGGGAAGTTCACGGACGATACCGAAGTACCGTTGTCGCTGTACTTGACCAGCTTTTCCGCCACTTCCAGGCCGATGTTGGCCTGGGCTTCGGCAGTAGAACCGCCGATGTGCGGGGTCAGGATCACGTTGTCCAGGCCGCGCAGCGGGCTTTCGAAGATATCGTCGTTGGAGCGCGGCTCCACCGGGAATACGTCGATGGCGGCGCCGATCAGGTGTTTGTCCTTGATCGCTTCGGCCAGGGCGTCGAGCTTGACCACGGTGCCACGAGCGGCGTTGATCAGGATCCCGCCTTTCTTGATGGCACGGATTTCCTTCTCGCCGATCATCCACTGGGTGGCGGCGGTTTCCGGAACGTGCAGCGTCACGATGTCGGACATGCCCAACAGCTCGTGCAGGTCGTTGACCTGGGTGGCATTGCCCAGCGGCAACTTGGTCACGGTGTCGTAGAAAAACACCTGCATGCCAAGGCCTTCAGCCAGCACCGACAACTGCGTGCCGATCGAGCCGTAACCGACGATACCCAGCTTCTTGCCACGGATTTCGAAGGAGTTGGCCGCGCTCTTGATCCAGCCGCCACGGTGGCAGGAAGCGTTCTTCTCGGGAATGCCGCGCAGCAGCAGGATCGCTTCGGCCAGCACCAGTTCAGCAACGGAACGGGTGTTGGAGTATGGCGCGTTGAACACCGCGATACCGCGCTCGCGCGCCGCATTGAGGTCCACCTGATTGGTGCCGATGCAGAAGCAGCCGACCGCCACCAGTTTCTTGGCGTGGTCGAAGATCTCTTCGGTCAATTGGGTACGGGAGCGAATACCGATGAAGTGAGCATCGGCGATCTTTTCCTTGAGCTGGGCTTCCGGCAGAGAACTGGTGATGTACTCGATGCTGGTGTAGCCCGCCGACTTGAGGACGTCGACAGCCGATTGGTGGACGCCTTCGAGAAGAAGGAACTTGATCTTGCTCTTATCGAGAGA
>LNAP01000073.1_pt1 | contig 93294 bp, 76 predicted proteins | sample 602601 | NCBI WGS metagenome assembly LNAP01 (sample SAMN02440304, study PRJNA202911) | soil metagenome | biome: Subtropical and temperate rainforests or woodlands; isolation source: soil samples (1 kg each in a 20% v/v slurry with milli Q water) were... ... | reverse complement strand
TGACAACATCCCTTTTTTTGTTGAAAACCCTGAAAAAATAAAAAAATAAAGTTTAAGTTTGTTTTCAATTCTTAAAAAAACTTGTTGCGAGTTTAGGGTTTTAACTTTTTTAAATCCCCCTTCGGGGGCTAGGGGCTTTTGCGTACCTTTGCATCCAAACAAACGCAGATGCAATTTAAAGACTTACAGTTAAACAAACATATTTTAAGGGCCATTTCAGAAAAAGGATACGACATTCCAACAGTTGTTCAGGTGCAAACCATTCCTTTACTATTGGCAAAAAAAGATGTGATTGCTTCTGCACAAACGGGAACCGGCAAAACTGCGGCATTTGCATTGCCTATTTTACAAGGGTTATTCGACAAACAAGACCCATCAAAAAAAGGAAAAAAAATACGTGCGCTGGTGGTAAGTCCAACCCGTGAATTGGCCATTCAAATTGAAGAAAGTTTTAGAGATTACGGCAAATACACCAATTTAAAAACCGCTGTTGTTTTTGGGGGAACCTCCATTGACCCGCAAATAGCGTCACTTAAAAATGGCGTTGATATATTAATTGCCACACCGGGAAGGTTATTGGATTTGCACAAACAAGAGCTTGTGAACCTGTCTTTTATTGAAACATTGGTGTTGGATGAAGCCGATCTTATGTTGGATATGGGTTTTATTGATGATGTTAAAAAAATTGAACGCTTATGTCCGAAAAGCAAACAAATAGCCTTGTTTTCTGCAACTATGCCGCATAAAGTTGTTGAATTGGCAAAAACCATTTTAAACAAGCCTGAAAAAGTCGATGTAACTCCGCTCTATGCTACCGCACAAGGCGTAAACCAAGTATTGTATTATGTTCCCAAAACAAAAAAGATGGAATTGTGTCTCCACCTTTTAAGAAATACCATTAATGGAGACATTCTTATTTTTAGGCGCACCAAATTTGGTGTGGACAAATTGGAAAAGATGTTGCGCAAAAACGACTTTAGCGTTGCCAGCATTCACGGCGACAAAACCCAAGATGCCAGAGAAGAAGCCTTGAACAGATTCAAAAATAAAGCGGTTTCCATTTTAATTGCCACCGATGTGGCTTCCCGCGGCATAGACATCGACAACTTGGATGCCGTTATTAATTTTGATATTCCAAACATCCCGGAATCTTATGTGCATCGCATTGGCAGAACCGGAAGGGCAGGAAATACCGGCACTTCATATTCATTTTGCGCGGCAGATGAAAAAATATACATTCAAGGAATTCAAAAACTGATTAACATCAACATTCCTGTGGTGGAAGACCATCCATATCCATTGGATCCAAACGCCAAACCTGAAATCTACAGAAAACTGGGCGTTAAACCAAAAAAAGGACGAAAATCCGACGCTTCCAAAAAAAACAAAAAACGTTGGTATTGAAAAAGAAGTCCGAAGTCCGAAGTCCGAAGTCCGGGGTACGAAAACCGAAGTTTGAAGTTGAAAGTTTTTTATTGTAAAGACCCTTCTAATTTTAAATCAAACGCCCTTTCCTTTGGAAGAGCTTGCCTGCCGTGGTAGGGGCTGGGGATAGAATTTCCCCTCGCTGGTGCAAGCGTCCCGCTCGTACACACAATATTTTCACAAATACAAGAGAGACGCTTGCTCGGACACATGCCACAAAATAATCCAACCAATAAATCTGGTTCCGCTCATCACTATCACTACTTTTGTTTACCCACTCGTCTAATTGGTTAAAAAAGCCGTATAAATGACTTAAAAAAGCACTCAAAACGCATATTTTAACCATACATTCTCATTTTTTAATTCCAAATATAAATCCAAAATCAGCTTCTTTACTGATAACCAACATAATATATGGACAAAAAATAGGGTGAAAAATTTTCAAAAAAATTGAGGAAGCTACTCAAATTTTCATGTCTTTAACTAACATTTATCATAGTTCATAAATATTTAGGCCATTTAGCACCATTTACCCCTTTTAAACTTGTTAATAAAAGACTAAAAACCATTAAAATATCATAAAAACATCGAATATTATGAGAAAAAACATCAAATTAAATCTTAATTATAAAAATATAAATAAAATTTCTTTCTGCTTAACTACTTATTTTTAAACATTTTATATAGTAATAATAAAAAATATCATTATTTTAGCATTAAAAATAAGAGGTTTTGACAAATCAATATTGCATAATAAAAATTATATATGTAAGTTTGTTAATAACTTATGAGTTCATGAGTTCATTAACCTATTTAAATTTCAAAGAATATTAATTAAAAAGTTACAAAATGAAACATTTAAAAAAATTGTCGGTAGTCCTGATGATGACTACCCTGTTTAGTGTAAGCTTTACGTCTTGTATAGACAACGAAGTTTCACCTCTAGTTGAAGCCATTTATGAGGCCCAAGCTGATTTAATCGCTGCACAGGCTGGTGTGCAAAACGCTGAAGCCGCTTTATTGCTGGCGCAAGCAAACGCTGCGCAGGCACAAGCCTCATCTGATGCGCAGGTAAATGAAGATTTAGCCGCAGGCCAATTGGCAATTTTAATTGCCAATGCAGGTTTAACTGACGCGCAGGCTGCAATGATTATGGCACAAGCACAAGCACTTGCCGATATGACAGCTGCTCAAGTTCTTAAATTAATTGCTGACGCCGGTTTAACTGATGCGCAGGCTGCTTTAATTATTGCACAGTCTAATTCTATTGAGGATATGACTGCTGCTCAAGTTCTTGGCTTAATTGCCAGTGCAAATTTAACAGATGCGCAGGCTGCAATGGTTTTGGCTCAAGCTTCTGCGCTTGATGACTTAACTGCTGCTCAAGTAGCTCAATTGTTAGCCAATGCTGGTTACACCGATGCTGAAACAGCGTGGTTGATGGCTGCAGTTGCCCGTTATGAAGCTGAAACTGCTCAGAACGCTTTAATCGCCGAACAACACCTTTTAGAATTAATTGCTGAAACTAATTTAAATGTTGCTGAAGCACAAAATGCCTTAGCGCTAGCGCAAGTTACTTTCCAAACACAAATGGCTAATGCAGTTGCCCAAATGGAAGCTGCTGGGGCTCAAATAGCTGTTGGTTATGCTTGGGATTACGCAGGTGCAATGCAACACGCAAATAGCCTTATGCAAGATTTACTGGGCGCTCAGGCCGATTTAGCCAATGCGCAATTAATGCAAACTAATGATGGTTTTAACAACGTGTCTTGGGAATTTTATTTAGCGCAAATGGAAGGTGCTGTTGCCACTAATATGGCAGCCAAAGCCAGTATAGAAGACGCAATTGCCGATTTACAGGCTTACATTGCAAATCCTACAACACCTGAATCTATGCTTACAACTTTGAAAGCTGAAAATGATGCCTTAGATGCATTAAGAGATGCAAAAGAAATTGAAATGCAAGTGCAATGGAATAAAATCATGGCTATCTATGATGAAGCTGGCGTTAGAGATGAATTTGTATTAAGATATGAAGATGCTTTAGCAGAATTAAATGACGCTATTGCTGAAAAACAAATACGTCTAGATGATATTGAATTGGCTGAGGGTGATATCGCTGATTGGCAACTTGCCCTTGATGATTATCCTACTGCATTGGCTGGTTTAGAATTGGCTGTGAGTGATGCTGAAGCTGCAGTTACTGCCGCTGAAGCTGCTTTAGACGCTGCAAATGTTGCTAAATGGGCAGCTGATGATGTTTTAGCAGCTGCTGATGCAGATTTAATTGATGCTAACACTGCATTGTCTGACTTAAATGCTGAATTGGCATTATTAAATCTTTCATACCTAAATGCTATACAAGATTTAGCTGATGAAACTGCGCTTTACAATGCAGGCCTTCCTGCTGCTCAAGCTGCTTTACTTGCCGCTCAAGCTACTTTGGCTGCTGCAGAAGCTGATGTTTTAGTTGCTCAAGCTGATTACGATGCCAAACAACTTGCTTTTGAAGCCAATCCTACCGGATTTGTTTGGACTGGCGGCGCTAATGGTGCCGTAGGTTTACACGCTGACGCTACAACTCCTACAAATTCTTACAGAGAAGTTAACCTGACTGACAATGGTGTATTGGCATTATCTTTATCTGCAGGCGCGGGTAATGATATGACAGGTACTTATGGTACTTATGCCGCTTTCCTTGTTGACGCTACTGCTGGTGCCTTGGTTCCAGGAGATTACTACAATGTAGGTGGTGATGACGTTGCTGGTGGCACTAACGCTGACCGTTTAGAACTAGCAGCTGATGCATTAACACTTGCTTTGGATGCTATCGCTCCTTTAGAAGCTGCTGTTGCAGTTGAACAAGACATCGTTGACAATTTTGGAGATGCTTTAGCTGCTGCACAATTGGTTTATGACCATCAAAAAGATTTATACGACAATCAATTGGCACTAGTTGTTGCTGCTGAGGCTGTTGTAGATGCCGCTGACGCTGCTCAAGTTGCTGCTGCTGCTGATTTGGTTATTAAAATCCAAGCTGTAACTGACGCAGATAACGACTTAACTGATGCAAACACTGACTTAAGTGATGCTCAAGCTGACTTAGCTGCTTTCTTGGTTTGTGATGATGTTTGTCTTCAAGCCAATATTGATGGTGCTTTAGCTAATATCGCTGATTGGACTGCTGAAATTGCTTTAATTCAACCAATTATCGATGCAAAACAAGCTATTGTTGATGCAATGGAAGTTGAAGCAGAAGGCTATATTGCAAGTGAAGGTGTTTTAAGTAATCTATATGCAGACTTACACGCTGAAATTATAGCTGAATGGCAAGTATATTGGACAATGGAACAAGAATTGGACGCTTTAAATTTCCAAGAAAACTTAAATGACGAAATGATCAACATTTATGGTGGATGGGGTGCTGATGATTTAACTGATTTAGCTGATTATTTGGCTAACTTACAATCTCAACTTTCAGATGCTATTTATGATATCGAAGTAGCTGAACAAGCATTGGCTGCTGCACAAGTTGAAGAAGCTGCTGATGAAGCATACATCGCTTACCTTGAAGCATTGGTTGACACATTAGAACAAAGACATGCAAATACTTTAGCAATTGCAGCTAAATACAAAGCATTAATGGACGCTGCATTGGCATCTTAATTCTTTAAGAAATTAACTAAAGGGCTGCCAAACAGCAGCCCTTTTAAAACAAAATTTTAACTCTTAAAGAACTAAAACATATGAAAAAATATTTAATTTTATGCTTTATTTTAGTCTTTGCGCTAACAAGTGCAAATGCACAGGATAAAGATTCAGACCACCACCACTATATAGGGGATACCTGCAAGGTTGGGCCAAGATTTGCCCCGCAAAAAGGTGACTTTACGGCGGCAATGGTTTTTGGACGCGGAGCATATCTAAATGGAGGTTTGGTTGTTCCTAGTTCTTCTGCAGCAGTTTCCGGTGCAGCACCGTATGAAAACAGTGTTGACAGTAATAACAACAGCATTACCAATATGGTTGGTGCTGAAGGAAGGTACTACGTTTCCAATAAATTTGCCATTAGCGTTAGCGGTGGCGCAATTTGGAGAAATACGCCTTCTCAATTGGCCATACCTGCCGTTATTGATGGAGACGGAAATACAATTATTCCTGCTTACAATGCAGTTGTAGAAGATGAACGTATTGACGCAAGCTTTTCAGTTGGCGGCCAATGGTTGTTCAATACCAAAAATGATCGCTTATTTCCTTATATAGGATTCGCGTTGCCTTTTGACTATGCAAGAAGATCTATGTTTGAACCAATCATTATTGATGAGAACGGAAGTCTTGCTGTGAACGATTTAGGCGCACGTCACGTAGATATTACTGCTTTCGGAGTGCAAGCAATTGCCGGAGTTGATTATTACATTACTAAAGATGTATTCTTTGGTTTTGATATCAAACCGGTGGCTTACACCTACGCCGTAAGCATGAAAACACCAGGTCCAGGGTTATTTAACCTTGAAGCTGACACAAATACATTATCATTTTTTGCTCAATTTTCTTTCAAACTTGGGTTTAAATTTTAATTTGTAGGTTAATAAATTGATAAGGAGAAAGGGTTGCAATAGCAGCCCTTTTTTTTTATGCTGAATTTGCTCGTGCTGAACCTGCCTGTCCGGCAGGCAGGCTTGTTTCAGCATCTGTAAATAGCAAGTTGAATCATGAACATTTCAGCATCTGCCAAATAGCAAGTTAAATCATGAACATTTCAGCATCTGCCAAATTACTGTTTAAATCATAGCCATGATTCCCTTAGCTGGTGCGAGCGTCACGCTCGTACCCTTAATGTAACAACAATACAAGGATAGTGAAGCATCCCATCGTAATTCAACAGTCACGAGCGAAACGCTCGCGGCGGCAATTGTAATCACCTTATTTAAAAAATATTTCCACAACATATTTCTTTCCCCCCTTACTTCGAAGCCGCTCTGGATGGGTGGAAAAAAACTTTGGAATTAAGTCTTTTTTCTTTCCCCGCCCTAAAGGGAGGAAAAAAGCCAAACTACAATATAATACAAAAAGTATGTGAAAAATAGTTCACCCTTTAGGGCAATGTCATTAAGTTAAGGGTTAAATGGCTCTTTTATAATTAGTTAAAGTTTTAAATCTGGGGCTTTTTTTAACAATTTTGCGAGAATAACTTCTGTTGGGCCTTATAGGCTCAATATGTTGTTCAAATAAATTTTGAAGATACAGTAAAATGCCTTCCGGATCTTCGGTTAAAAACAGCTTTACAATTTTATTTTTCATTGATCCAATACTTATATTTTTATTGATTTTATAATTATGGACTCGTTTTTTATTTATCTTTTCCAAAAAGGGTTCACATTGTTTTTCTATAAGGCTTTGCAGGTTTGCCACAAAAATTAAAGCATAAAAATCTTGTTTAATGCTACAAACGGTGTGGCCGCTAAATTGCTCCAGCTGTTGGGCGTTTTTATCCGCCCCATAACTGGTTTCAACGCCCCATCTCATATAATACAAGTCTTTGAAACATGCTGTTTTGTAAATATCTTGATCATATAAATTGGTCAACAAAACCTCTATTTCGCCCGTGTTTAAAACCACTTTTACCATTCTGACTTTAATTGAGGTCTTTTTTGTTACGCAATACCCATATTGGTAAAGTTTTTTAATCGCTTTGTCTTTTGGGAACATTTCCACAATAATATCATTTTCAGCGCTATTCATAAATGCTTTGACTTGTTCGTTAAAACCGGTCTTGCTGCGCATTACAAAATGTCGTGGCCTTTCCTGATTTATATGCAAATACATCAGTGCAAAACCGGGAAAACCCCTGTCATAAATAGACAAACTATTCTCCGGAAGCTTTTCTATATGGTCTGCAACAATGGTTTGTTCGGATATTTTTATAGGACAAATTTTTGAAAATATGGTTATCTTATTAAGTACATCATAAAATTTCATAACTCTGGCAATTGGTGTCTGCGTAAACTGATTTTCCTGAACTCCAAAATAATCTCTCACCTCTTCCTTATTAAATAGATAGGCTGTTGAACCATCTACTCCAATAAGCAAAAAATTATTCCACTTTTTTACCTTTTCTCCATAATAATGATGGAAACAATCTACAAGAAGTTTGTTCCATAACTCAAAAAATAAAGGTTTTAGCTTTATTCTTTGGGAGGAAAATGCCGATTTTGTGCAGGTAATGCTATTATCTGCAATTAGTTCAAAAAATTCTCGCACTTCAATTGCTAAACTTCTTTTAGGCATATTAAGTAGCATTAAGATGGTTCTGTTAAATGTTAATGTCCTGTTTCTGCTAAAATCAGAAGATTTTTCAATAAACAATTCCTTTATTTTTTTGTTGGAATTTATAACCTTTAAAAATTCTTTTAACTCTTCTATTATTTTTATATTTGTCTCTGCCATTGGGTTAGGTTTTTTTACAATTACAAAGAACCAATTTTTGGTTCATAACCCAATGGTTTTTATTTAATTATCTCTTAACTTAATGACATTGCCCTTTAGGGCCGGGGCAAAACTATTTTTTATCAAAATTTATAAAACCACGAACCAGGGCACGTTAAATGCTCTGGCTGACTTTAGGGATTAAAAGTTCCACAATTCAACATTTACACGTTTCAACGATTAAACAACTAAACGCTTAAACATTTAACGATAACTGTATCCTTTTCCTGGCAATATCCACCTCCAAAACTTTCACCACCACATGTTGCTGTAAACTGACAACTGAATTAACGTCGCTCACAAATGTTTCGGATAAATTGGAAATATGCACCAGTCCGCTTTCTTTGATGCCAATATCAACAAAACAACCGAAATTGGTGATGTTATTTACGATGCCCGGCAACAATTGCCCTTCCCTTAAATCGTTGATGGAAGTGATGTTTTGGTTAAAAGTAAAAACTTTCGCTTTTTGGCGCGGATCCAATCCGGGCTTTTCCAATTCGTTAATCATATCTTTTAATGTGGGCAATCCTATGGATTCTGACACGTAATTTTCCAATTGAATCGCATGCAAAATAGCCTTATTTCCAATAAGTTCAGAAATAGCCACATGATTGTCCGTTGCCATTTTGTGAACTATTTCATAGCTTTCGGGATGAACGGCAGAATCATCCAGTAAATTTTTAGCATTTTTAATTCGTAAAAATCCAGCACTTTGCTCAAAAGCCTTATCTCCAAGTCTAGCCACCTTTTTAATGTCATTTCTTGAAGAAAATGCACCATTCTCAACCCTGAATGCCACTATATTTTCTGCCAATTTTGGGCCTATGCCAGATACATACCCCAGCAAAGATTCACTTGCCGTATTGATATTGACGCCCACCATATTTACGCAACTTTCCACAGTGCTGTCCAAAGCAATTTTCAATTTGACTTGATCCACATCATGCTGGTATTGCCCAACGCCAATAGATTTAGCATCAATTTTAACCAATTCCGCCAAAGGATCAGACAACCTTCGTCCTATTGAAACTGCGCCTCTCACCGTTACATCATAATTTGGAAATTCATCGCGGGCAATTTTTGAAGCGGAGTAAATGGAAGCGCCGGCTTCACTCACCACATAAACTTCAATATCCTTATAAAACTTGGTGTTTTTGATAAATTGTTCTGTTTCCCTTGAAGCGGTTCCGTTGCCAATGGCAATCGCTTCAATTTTATGGGCATTCACCAACGACCTGATTTTTCCGGAAGCGGCTTTTATGTCGTTTTGTGGGGCATTTGGATATATAGTTTCATTATGAAGCAAATCGCCCTGAGCGCCCAAGCAAACCACTTTACAGCCCGATTTAAATCCGGGGTCAATTGCCAAAATGTTTTTTTCGCCAAGCGGCGCGCCCAACAACAATTGTTTCATGTTTTTTGCAAAAACTTGAATGGCGGCATCATCGGCTTTTTCTTTGGCCAAATTTAAAGTTTCGTTCGCCAAGGCAGGGAAAAGCAACCGCTTATAGGCATCTTGGATCGCGATTTTTATGTGGGTTGCGCACTCATTTCTTGAATTAATAATTCGCTCTTCCATTTTAGAAATTGCCTTTTCATCATCTATTTCAATTTTCACACGAATAAATCCTTCATTCTCTGCACGTAAAATCGCCAGCAATCGATGAGACGGACAACGGCTTAACGGTTCTGAAAAATCAAAATAATCACGATATTTTTGAGCTTTTTCATCTTCGGCTTTTGTTTTTATTACAGTGGTGGAGATAACAGCAAACTTTTCCAATTGATGGCGAATGCTGTTTCTGATATCGGTTCGTTCATTAATCCATTCAGCAATAATATGTTGTGCGCCTTCAAAAGCATCAGCTACTATTTTAACTTCATCGGTGATATATTTTTTAGCGATAGCAATAATATCTGTTGCCCGCTGGCCCATCATAATTTTCGCCAAAGGTTCCAACCCTTGATTTCGGGCAATTTCGGCTTTTGTTTTTCGCTTTTTCTTAAAGGGAAGATAAATATCATCCAACGTGATTAAATCATTTGCGGCAGTAATTTTCGCTTTCAATTCGTCGGTTAAAACTTCTTGGGCGTCCAATTCTTTAATGATGGCAGATTTGCGTTTTTCCAACACTTCAAACTGCAATTTATACTTCACAATTTCACCAATTTGAACTTCGTCCAAATCGCCAGTCATTTCTTTTCGGTAGCGGGAAATAAAAGGAATGGTGCAGTCCTCATTTAGCAATTGTACCGTATTTTGAATGCCTTTATCGGGAAGGTTGGTAAAGGATTTTATATAATGTAGTAGTTGCATTTTTAAATATGGTTGGCAGTTGCATTTAACACAACTGTTTAAATTATCTGATTTTGACTAAAATACTCACCTATTACTTCTTTCAGGATTTGGCTAAATAATATGAGATGCTGAAACAAGTCTGCCTGCCGGCAGGCAGGTTCAGCATAACATCTTTGGAGAAATTACAAAAAAATTAACATATCTGCGCGCCATTAGCAACCAAATCATTTTCAGGTTCAATAAATGCCAGTTTGCCGTCGGGCGTGTTGGTCATTAAAATCATTCCTTGGCTTTCAATGCCTTTTAAGATACGTGGTGCCAAATTTACCAAAACCGTCACTTTTTGTCCGATAATGTCTTCTGCATTAAAATTTTCTGCAATGCCCGAAACAATGGTGCGAACGTCAATACCCACATCAACTTTCAATTGCAATAACTTTTTGGTTTTCGGAACTTTTACCGCTTCTATAATGGTCCCAACCCTGATATCAAGTTTGGTGAAATCATCAAATTCAATGATTGGTTTTTGGGGCTCAACCACATTGTTATCGGAAATATTCTCAAGTTTGGTCGCTTCCAATCTGTCCAATTGCTTCTGAATTTCTTCATCCTCAATTTTCGCAAACAACAATTCTCCTTTGCCAATTTGGTGATTTGGAGACAATAATTCTTCTTTTTCTTCAACATCATTCCAAGCCATCTCGACTGCGCTCGATGTTACGGTTAAATCGTCATTGCGAAACGCATTTTTTTGCGTTGTGGCAATCTCTTGGTGTTGACCAATATTTAATATTTTTTTCAATTTTTCTGAAGTAAACGGCAAAAAAGGTTCGCTCAACACCGCCAAAGCAGTCGCGATTTGCAAGGCAACATACATCACCGTTTTTACGCGTTCTTCATCAACTTTAATCATTTTCCAAGGCTCTTCATCAGCCAGATATTTATTTCCCAATCGCGCCAAATTCAGCAACTCCTGTGAAGCTTCCCTAAATCGGTATCGATCAATGGAATTGCCAATGATGGAAGGAAATTTGTGCATTTTTTCCAAAGTTTCATTGTCGATGTCGGAAAATTCATTGGGCTCAGGAACAATTCCGTTGTAATATTTTTCGGTCAAAACCACCACCCTGTTGATGAAATTGCCAAAAATGGCCACCAATTCGTTGTTATTTCTGGCCTGAAAATCTTTCCAGGTAAAATCGTTGTCCTTTGTTTCCGGCGCATTGGCCGTTAAGGCATAACGCAACACATCTTGTTTGTTTGGGAAATCCACCAAATATTCATGCAGCCAAACCGCCCAATTTTTTGAGGTGGATATTTTTTGGCCTTCCAAGTTTAAAAACTCATTCGCAGGCACATTTTCAGGCAAAATAAAAGTGCCTTCCGCTTTTAGCATCGCCGGGAAAATAATGCAATGAAACACAATATTGTCCTTGCCAATAAAATGGATCAATTTTGTGTCTTTGTCTTTCCAATAAAGTTCCCAGTCTTTTCCTTCGCGCGCCGCCCATTCTTTGGTGGAAGAAATATAACCGATTGGCGCGTCAAACCAAACATATAATACTTTTCCTTCTGCGCCATCAATAGGCACCGGAATTCCCCAATCTAAATCGCGCGTAACCGCTCTTGGTTTTAATCCGTCATCCAGCCACGATTTCACCTGTCCCAACACATTGGCTTTCCAGTCGTTTTTATGGCCTTCCACAATCCATTCACGCAGCCATTTTTCATATTTTTCCAAAGGCAAATACCAATGTTTTGTCAGTTTTTTGGTGGGAACATTTCCCGTAATGGCCGATTTCGGGTTGATTAAATCGGTGGCATTATGACTTGTTCCGCATTTTTCGCATTGGTCGCCGTAACTTTCTTCGTTGCCGCATTTCGGACAAGTGCCCACCACAAATCGGTCGGCCAAAAACTGGTTTGCTTCTTCATCGTACAATTGCTCGCTGGTTTCTTCAATAAATTTTCCCTCATCATACAATTTTCTGAAAAATTCAGAAGCTGTTTTATGATGGATTTCTGATGATGTACGTGAATAATTATCAAAAGAAATTCCGAAATCCTCAAAAGATTTTTTGATGATGGCGTGGTATTTATCAACTATAACCTGTGGCGAAACACCTTCTTTTTTTGCTTTTATGGTAATTGGCACACCGTGCTCGTCCGATCCGCAAACGTAAAGCACGTCGTTACCCGCCATACGCAAATAACGCGCATAAATATCGGAAGGCACGTAAACACCCGCCAAATGGCCAATATGAACGGGACCGTTGGTGTAAGGCAGCGCTGCCGTAATGGTATATCTTTTGGAATTGCTCATCAAAATTTGTTTAAGAGCCACAAAAATAAGGATTGTTTGTCAGAAAAGTGTATAGTTGATTCGGTTTTCGTAATTTGCATTCTATTTTATTAATTTTATTATGATTCATCCCAGCTATTTGAAAAAAGAAGATACTGTTGCCATTGTTTCAACAGCCAGAAAAATAACTTCTGATAAAATAATTCCTGCCATTAAATTGTTGGAAAAATGGGGATTGAATGTGATTATTGGAAACACCATTGGTTCGGAAGAAAATCAATTTGCCGCTTCAGATGAAAAAAGGATTGCCGATTTTCAACAAATGCTTGACAACCCAAAAGTGAAGGCGATTTGGTGTGCAAGAGGCGGTTACGGGACGGTTCGGCTTATTGACAAACTTGATTTTTCGGAATTTAAAAAAGAACCTAAATGGATTGTCGGCTATTCCGACATTACCGTTTTACATAGCCACATCCATAATTTCGGGATTGAAACGTTGCACGCAACAATGCCAATAAATATAGAAAATAACAGTAAGCAAGCTATAGAAACCTTAAAAAAGTGCCTCTTCGGAAAAAATTTATCTTATGAAATTCCTGCTGATGAAAAAAATAAATTGGGAAATGCTTCTGGTGAACTTGTAGGCGGAAATTTATCGGTTTTATACAGTTTGTTGGGAAGCAATTCATCCTTAAAAACAGAGGGTAAAATGCTGTTTATTGAAGATTTGGATGAATATTTATACCATATCGACAGAATGTGCATGAACCTGAAACGAAATGGCTGTTTCAAAAATTTAAAAGGATTGGTTGTTGGCGGAATGACAAATATGCACGACAACGAGATTCCTTTTGGGAAAACTGCGGAAGAAATTATGTTGGATTTCGTTTCGGAATATGATTTTCCGGTGGTATTTAATTTTCCCGCAGGCCATTTGGATGATAATCGGGCATTGATTTTAGGGCGAAAAGTAACTTTGGAGGTTGGGGAAAATAAGAGTAAAATCACGTTCTTGTAAAAAATAATCAAAACTTAACCGCAAGGAAAGTTTTACGAAAAGTTCGCTATATTTCCTTGTGTAACTTCGTGGGTCTTTGAGAAGCTCCGTGTGATTAAAATTCGTTGCACAAAGATTCACGGAGGAAAAACACAGAGGTTCACAAAGTTTAATAGCACAATTAATCAATGGCTTATTATTTTTAACCGCAAGGGACGCAAAGAAAAAGCGCGAAGGGCGCAAGAAATTTAAAAACCAATAATAAACATAGCATGCTTTGCGAAAAAACTTTGCGAACTTCGCGGTTAAAACAAGTAATTTGTTGATAATGAAAAAGTATATACGGATTATTTAAAATTCTCTTAACCGCAAGGAACGCAAGAAATTAAGTTTGATGATTAATACTTAGCTTACTTTGCGAACTTTGCGGTTAAAATGTGCAACTAATTTTAAAAAATAATGGCTAAACACAACGAATTAGGGGAATTGGGCGAAGATCTTGCCGTGGAAGAACTCGAAAAAAGCGGCTATGAAATAGTGGAACGCAATTGGCGCTTTAAAAAAGCGGAAATCGACATTATTGCGCGAAAAGATGAGGTTTTGGCCATTGTTGAAGTGAAAACGCGCTCATCGGATTATATGGGAGATCCGCAAGATTTTGTGACGCCAAAAAAAATTAAAATGTTGGTGGAAGCCGTGAATGAATATGTGGTTTCAAAAGATTTGGATGTTGAAGTGCGCTTTGACATTATCGCCATCATCATCAACCAAAACAAGCTTACCCTTGAGCATCTTGAAGACGCTTTTTTTCATTTTTAATTTTCAAAATAAACCTTTACATCTTCAAAATGTTCAGGTTTCGCCATGATTTTCTTCTCCTTATCAAGTATAAAATAGGTAGGCGTTGCATTGATTTTATATTCTTTTGCCATTTCATTTTCCCATTTTTTCAACCCTAAAATATGCGTCCACTTTGTTAATTTTTTGGCGAATTGTTCAAATTCTGTTTTGTTGTCTTCCAAAGCCACCGCAACCACATGAACTGTCGCATTTTCGATGGAAAATTCATATAATTTTGGAATTTCCTGTAAACAATGTGAACAAGTGGTGCTCCAAAAAACCAGAATATAATTGTCTGAAACATTGAGTTCGCTCAGTTTTTTCTGCACGCCATTTTCTTCCCAAGTAATTTCTGGCGCTCTGTTTCCAACTGCTAATTTTATTTTTGACCGCATTTCGTCAACAAGGGCTTTATCTTTTAAATGCTCAGGCAATTTGCTGTAAAATTCATCAATTACAAAACCGGTCATTGTCAAATTTTCAAATTGCTCGAATGCGTAAATTAAGGAGGTGAAAATGTCGCTTTTGACCTCATAATTTTCGCCAACTTTTTGAATGATTTCATTTATGGCACTTTTGTACAGCGCATTTTGAACCTCAACATCATCGGAAACATTTAAATAAAACACATATTCTATGGCCTTTTCACTAAAAAATGTCGCATTTTTTAAAGTGCTGTCATCAAAATTTATAAAATCAAAATAGTGCTGCTTTACGCTGTTTAAATATTCTTGCGGTGAAACAAAAAGCGTAGGCGCAAAATATTTGCGGCTTGCTTTTATAAAATGATTTGCCAATTTGCCTTCCGTTTTTTCTTCATATTGATTTTGAGTTTTAGTGTAAATATTCAAGTTTTTTATATATGAATCAATGGTAATTTCATCTTGTTTTTTATCCTTCAACCCAAAAAATACGATTTGCAAAGAATCCAATTTTTGCTGCACCTTCAATGTTTCAGCCAAATAATTGGCATAGGTTTTATTTTCTTCAGAAGTAAAAAATTCCACGGAATTGGAAAGGTTGCGAGAATCAAATTTCAGCGAAACATCTTCTTGGCCGAAAAGAAAATCGACAAAACCAAATGCTGTCGGACTAAAAGACATCCGATACATTCCTGCCTCAGCTCCCTGCGGAATCTCCAATTTAAATTGGTCATTTTCTATTTTTGAATTTGAAATATACACCTGTTTGGCTCCTTTTAACTGATATAAAACAACCCGGGTCACCAAATCGTTTTTCGGACTCACAGTTCCCGTAATTGCATGCTGGCCTTGGGCACCGACAGAAATAAATAAAAGCGCTATCAATATTTTTTTAAACATCTTTTCTTTTTTTGAATTATTTATTCATAAATCACGCCAAAAGTAACTATTTTTATGCCGAACGCACAAATAAAAAAGCTCAATTTCAGCATCAATTTTTGCGTTAAATAGTTGAATTTTTGATATAATTGAAATCTGTGTTAGGGATTGCAGCGAAAATACTTTTATTGCCATTTCGCAATAAAAGATTGTAGCGAAAAGCCCGACCGTTTTTTGAGGGTTTTGGCCCCGAAAAAAACGGGAACACCCTCCAAAAAGGCAGGCAGACCCAAAAAATAAATAGAATTAAATTAATTTTTTCCTTAAATGTAAACTTATGAATTTTGACCATAAAATAATTTGGATTACCGGCGCGTCATCGGGCATTGGAAAATCGTTGGCGCTGGCGCTTTCAAAACAGCATACAAAATTAATTCTCTCTTCGCGAAATGAAAAGGAATTAAACGCGGTGAAAAATGCCTGCGATCATCCAGAAAACGTGATAATTTTACCGCTCGATTTGGAAAATTACTTGAGTTTGTCGGGCAAAGTTGACGAGGCTTTAACACTTTTTGGCGGTGTTGATATATTGTTTAACAACGGCGGTATTAGTCAGCGATCTTTGGCAAAAGACACTTTAATAACAGTGGATAAACGTCTTATGGATGTGAATTACTTGGGAACGGTGGCGCTCACAAAAGCTTTATTGCCGCATTTTATTGAAAAAAATAGCGGTCATTTTGTGGTGATTACCAGTATTGTCGGGAAAATTGGCACGCCGTTGCGTTCCTCTTATGCCGCTTCAAAACACGCTTTGCACGGATTTTTCGACAGTTTACGGGCTGAAGTTCACCAAAACAACATTAAAGTTACGCTTGCTTGTCCGGGATTTGTGCAAACGAATGTGTCCTTAAATGCATTGACAGCCAATGGAACGCCTCAAAATAAGATGGATGGCGCCACCAAAAACGGATTAAAGCCTGAAGTATTTGCCGAAAAACTGCTAAAAGCGGTTCGGCAAGAAAAACAGGAAGTTTATATTGGCGGATTTAAAGAAAAATTGGCAGTTTATGTAAAACGGTTTTTTCCCAAACTGCTTTCAAAAATGATTCGAAAATTGGCAGTCACCTAAATCAGCTCATTTTTTTTGAAATACAACACAATCGCCTCTTTCATCAACACTGTTTGCTCACCCGATTTTAGCGGTGGCAATGCTTCCAAAACTTTATAATGGGGCCAGCCGTCGTTGTCGAAAAAGTCAAATTCGTAATAGCCAAAAGGCTCCAGCAACCGGCAAATTGCAATGTGCATTAAATTTACTTTATCATCTTTTTTAAATTCTTTGGCGCCTTGCCCCAATTCCTGAACCCCAATTAAATAAATAATGGCATCTAAATTAAGCAATTCTCCATCGCCAAAAGTAGCCGATAATATGTTGAGTACTTGCTCCCAATCTTCTTTTAAATTTTTGTCTCTTGACATTTTAAATATTTAGTTAGTGCACAAATATACGAATCGATTCATGTATATTTACAAAAATCAAACAATGAATACATTTGACATCATCATCACGGCGCTTTTGTTATTTGGTTTTATAAGCGGTTTATTTAAAGGCTTATTTGTTGAAGTCGCTTCATTTATTGCCCTAATTGCAGGAATTTATGGCGCAATTAAATTCTCCCATTTTATTAGGGAATTTTTGGCAACCCGCGTTTCCTGGGATGAAAAATACATCACCTTAATGTCATTTGCCATAAGCTTTATTATAATTGTTATAGCGATTTCGTTGTTGGGCAAACTGTTTACCAAAATTGCTGATTTCGCCAGTTTGGGTATTTTAAACAAATTGCTTGGCGGAATTTTCGGCGTTTTAAAAATCGGACTTATATTAAGCGTTGTTTTGATAATTTTCAGCAAACTGAACAATAAACTTCCGTTTATTTCCAAGGAACAACAAGAAAGTGCCGTTTTATACAAACCCCTAAAAAATTTGGCGCCAACCATATTTCCTCAGTTTGTAAAAGTTGAGGATGGTGAAAAAGGAAAAATTGATGAATTATTTCTTCAACAATAGACTTTAAATCTCTTTTATGTCAGCGGCGTTTATCCAGCCAATTTTGCCGTCTGCCAGTTTAATTTTTTTCCAATTTGAAAGCTCATCCAAAATATACACTTTGGTTCCTTCATGAAGTTCAAAAACTTCTTCACCATCAATTGATGGTGAATTTTTAATGTCGCTTTTTAACGAAAAAACAATGGCACTTCTGCTTTTTTGGGTAATATCATAATTGCTGAATGCAAAAACAACCATGATTATCATCACAAAAAACATAAAGATAGCAGTATTAAAATAAAATATTTTCTGCTTAGGCGAATAGGAAAAATAATACATCAAAAACAAAAATGCGGCTAAAAAAGAAGCAATCACCCCTAAAATTGCCCATGTGTCATAAGTCAATTTTTGAATAACCGCGGAAGAAAATCGCTGCAAAAATGATTTTGGCAAATCTTCAACAATATCAATGGTCATCCGTTTGGCAAAAGCCAAATTAATTGAAGCATCTTCGTGGATTGGATTCAATTTGAGTGCTTTCTCATAATAATAAATGGAAGGCGCCACTTTGTTTAATTTATAATAACTGTTGCCCAAATTAAAAAATAAATCATCCGATTCCATTCCTTGTTTTTCAATGTTCAAATACAATTGGATGGCTTTGGAATATTGTCCATTTTTATAGAAATCATTTGCCTTTGAGAACAATTCATCTGACGTTTGCGCATAAGAAAATGACCCAAAAAGTAATGATAGCATAAAAAGAATTCTCATTTTCATATTATTACAGTTGTTTATCAATTTCGGTTAATAGTGCTACTGTTTTATCATACTCATTCTTCATCATAACATCTGTAGTTGGCGTATAACGCGCAAAATCACAATCGTTTAAAACGGTTATAAATTCATTTATGGTGGCTGCATCCACGCCTTTATTTTGCAGTAGTTCCGCAATTTTTTCTTTAGAAATTTCTGAAGTTTCAATCTGAAGTTTTGCTTTTAAGAAGTTATGCAACGCTTTTTCCAGCGCCACATAAAATGCTTCTTTTTTACCCAATTGTTTTTTGGCTTCAAACAAATATTTACGGGCTAATTTGTTGGCGTTCCTAATTTTATTTCCAAAGATGTCTCCAGCACGTTTTGCGCGTTTTTTTCCAATAAGTATCCCAATTGGAATCACTAAAAATGGCAACAATAACAATAAATAAAATTCAACCGAATGTAAAAATTCTTTTTTTACAGCGGGTTCAAATGTGGTTTCCAGGGCTATAAATCTAAAATTATTTCCATTGGCAACTACATTTTTTTTAAATGAGCCGGCTGTGTCATTGGCGGATGAAGGCAGTTCTTTGCCTTCGGTAACTTCCACAAAAACAGCTTCAGCCAATATGGTATGGTATTTTTCTTCTTTCGGATTAAAGTAGGAAAAAGCGACTTCAGGAATTTTATATTTTCCTTTATACTGCGGAACAACCGTATATGCATCTGAAATTGATCCTTTCAAACCGCTTAAAGTAGTTGTTACCTCTTCCTTGTGTTCGGGTGTGAAAGCTTCCAGTTCGGCTGGAGTTACTATTTTAGGGATTTCGAACAATTTTAAATTGCCGCTTCCTTTTACTTCAACCTTTATTTGAGCCGCTTCATTTGCATTTAACACATTTTTATCTGCGGAAACTTGAAACTCAAACTCACCCACAGCACCAGAAAAATCTATAGGTTTTCCCAATTCAGGCAAGGCTTTTACCCTTACTTTTCTTACAGCCGATTGCGTTGCATAGCTAATATTTCTGGTAATCATATTTCCGAAAAAATCTCCTCTTCCCGTTGGAATTCCCACTGAAAAGTCCATTTTCATAGGTTCAACAATTAATTCTCCTGCTCTTTGGGGAATCAGCACCGCTTTTTTAAGCACAATATATCTGTAATCTTCCCCATTGTACTTTCCTTTTTGTACGTTGATTTCCGTCATTTCAATATCTTGATTCCAGAAGCCATTGTACTGTGGAGATTCCGTTACGCGCCAATCGTTCACGCTTATATTTTCACTGACAAATAATTTATAAACCACATAAATTCCTTCACCAACATACGGATTTAAATTTGACACCTCAGCCACCAAATGTATGTTTTGCTGTGCAACATATTCGGGATTATTAGGATCTTTTGGAATCTCCACTGATTTTGAAACCGTTATTTTAACGGCATTCGATTTTACAATTTCGTTGTCATATTCTATGGAAGCCGGTTCAATGATAAATTCACCTTCCCTTTTTGGTTCAAGAATATAAATATAAGTTTGAGAATAACTTACCTTTCCGTTGATCCAGGATTGACTTACGGAAGAACTTGGACCTCCAACCACTTTAAAATCGGAAAAAGAAGGCGGTTTAAAATTATCGGCACCTTGCTTGTCTACCGAAAACTCAATTCTAAAACGCTGATTTACCCCTAAATTACTTTTGCTCACAGAAGTTTTAAACTCCATCTGGCCAAAAAGCACTTGCGATGCAAACACTAAAATAGTTAGTATGTAAAACCTTCCGTTTTTCATTTTTTACCAGTCTTTTTCTTGTTTAATTTTTTGGCCTCGTGATTTTTGGGCATTTAATTTTTTTTGCGTTTTATTTTCTTCATTATTCATGGCCTCTAACAATTGCTTCATTTGTTCAGGCGACAACTGATTTGGCCTTGGTTTTTGATCTTTATTTTGCTGATCATCTTTATCTTTTTTCGGATCGCCTTTGTCATCTTCTTTGTCTTTTCCCTTGTCCTGATTTTTATCCTTTTGGTCTTTTTTATCCTTGTCTCCGCCTTCCTTGTCTTTTTGATCTTTATTTTTACCGTCTTTTTTGTCGTCCTTATTATCTTTATTGTCCTTGTTATCTTTATTCTGTTGATTTTTCAATAATTTCTGGGCCATTGCCAAATTATAACGCGTTTCATCGTCTTTGGAATTATTCCGCATCGCATTTTTATAGGCTTCAACAGCTTTGTCATATTGCTTTTCTTTCATAAAGGCATTTCCCATATTGTGAAAAGTTTCCGCTTTGCTCATTTTGTCGGGCGCTATTTTTTCAGCCAAATCATATTGAAAAACCGCCTCTTTATTTTTGTTTTTCTGATAGATGGTATTTGCTAAATTATAGGATGCTTTTGCGTAATTCGGATTTTTATCCAATGCTTTTTTATAGGCAATTTCAGCTTCTTCGAATTTAAGCTGATTGTATAATTCATTTCCTTCCCTTACATCTTTTCTTGCTTCACGTTCCAAAACTTTTGGATCTTTTTGCTGAGAATACATCAAAGATGTAACACATAAAAATAAGATGACAATGCTATTTCTCATTAAATAAATTTAATTTTTGAATCCATTTTGTTTTCTTTTCAAGCAATGTTACGTCAACAATTAACAACAACAATCCGATGCCAATAAACCACTGAAACTGATCTTCATAATCTGAAAATTGCTTGGTTTCAAATTCGTTTTTCTCAGCTTTTTCCAAAACCTCTTTAATGCTGGCAATGGTTTCTTGTGTTTTATTTCCGTTTATGTATTTTCCGTTTCCTGCATTGGCGATGTCCCTTAAAATCTGTTCGTTCATTTGGGTCACAACCACCATGCCTTTGCTGTCTTTTTTATAGCCCATAACCCGTCCGTTTTCTTTAAGGGGAATTGGGCCTCCTTTTGCGGTTCCAATGCCCACAGTATAGATTTTTATGCCCTTTTCAGCAGCTTGTTTAGCCAACTCCAGCGTGTTTTCCTCATGATCTTCCCCATCGGAAACAATCACTAAAAATCGGTTGGTTTGCTCGTTGTCATCATAATATGTGAGCGCTCTTTCTATGGCGTCATTTATGGCAGTTCCCTGACTTGAGACCATATCGGTATTTGCATTTTGCAGGAACATTTTTGCAGCGGCATAATCTGTTGTAATTGGAAGCAATGGATATGAATTTCCTGCGTAAATGATAATTCCCACCCGGTCGCTGCCAAGATTTTCAACAATTTTGGTGATAATTTGTTTGGCTTTTTCCAAACGATTTGGCGCAATATCTTCCGCCACCATACTTTTTGAAACATCCAAAGCAAAAACAATGTCAACGCCTTCACGTTTTACCGTTTCCAATTTTGTTCCCATCTTAGGGTTTGTCAATGAAATAATTAAAAAAGCCAATGCCAAACAAAAGACCGTAATTTTTAAAAACGATTTAAAGGTCGATTTTTCCGGACTTAATTTTTGAATTAATTTAGGATCGGCAAATTGCTTTTGAATGCGTTTTTTCCACCAAAGCACCAATAGAAACAACACAACTATTGCCGGAATAATTGCCAAATAATAAAAATATGTCGGTTCTTCTATTTGATACATGTTTTAAACGTTTAGTTGTTTAGGCGTTAAGTTGTTTATTTGTTTTTGCAATGAAATTGTTAAGTTGTTATTTTAATTGTGATTTTCTTAATGCGTTTAACATATTTGAAATTTTGTATATGTAATCCCTTGTTTCCAGATAATTTTTTTCGTCGATAAATTCAAGTTCTTTTGAAATTATGATTTGATTTAAAATTTCCATTGCAGAACTATATGCCATCGTTGTAAAATGCGCTTTATCTTTATTAGTGCTTCTGGATGTTCCTTCAGCTAAATTTGAAGAAATAGAAATTGTTGCTCTGCGCAATTGACTAACCAAACCAAACTTTTCATTTTCAGGGAAATTATTTGTCAAAACATAAATGGTCTTAACCAATTTTATTGATTCTTTCCAAACTTCTAATTTTTCAAATGAGTATAAGTACATTTTTTAAGATTTAATTATTATTATTTTATTTATTGGTTCGATTAATTTTACTTTATCAAATTCCTTATAACATTTACACGATTAAACGCCTAAACAACTCAACAATAATTATATAAAACTTCTAAAAACAGTATTCTTCAAAGCCAGTTCAATTAACAAAAGCAATCCGGCCAACAAAACCAGAAATCTGTATTTTTCCTGATAATTGTAGTATTTAAACTCTTCAACTTCTGTTTTTTCCAGCTTGTTAATTTCATTATAAATTGCTTTCAGCTTTGAATTGTCTGTTGCCCTAAAATAAATTCCTCCGGTTTGTTGAGCGATGTATTTCAATAAATCCTCATCAATTTCAACCAAAGAATTTTTGAATAACAACTCTCCTGATGTTGGGTCTTTTGCATAAGGAAAAGGCGCCGTTCCGTTTGTGCCAATTCCAATGGTATATACTTTAAGCCCCAATTTAACTGCCATTTCCGTAGCTGTTTTTGGATCTACAAATCCGGTATTGTTAACTCCGTCAGTCAATAATATGATCACTTTGCTTTTGGCCTTGCTTTCTTTTAGCCTGTTCACTGCCGAGCCCAAACCCATTCCAATAGCGGTACCGCCATCCAATCCGCCCCATTCTATTTCAGAAATGGTGCCCATGACAATTCGTTTATCGCTGGTAATTGGTGTTTGTGTATAACTTTCACCGGCAAAAACAACTATTCCTATTCTGTCATTCGGACGCTGATTTACAAATTCGGACGCCACAACTTTTAAGGCTTCCAATCGGTTTGGCTTAAAATCTCGTGCCAACATACTTGCCGAAACGTCAATGGCCATCACAATGTCAATTCCTTTGTTTGTTTTGGTGTTTTGACTCATCGAAACAGTTCTGGGACGCGCCAAAGCAACAATTAATAGGGCAATTGCAAGCAGTCTTAAAATATAGAGCAAGGGTTTTAATTTTGCCCAAATTGACGTTTTGGCTTCAAATCCTTTTGTGCTTGAAATAATTAACGCGGCACTGTCCTCTTTTCGCACTAAAAAATACCAGATTGCCAGCAAAGGTATCAGCACCAATAGCCATAAAAACTGCGGATGCAAAAACTCAAAATTATTCCACTTCATTTTTTGTTTCTTTTACCGGTTTTAAATTTTGTAAAATGCGCTCGGCTAAGTTTCTGTGCACTTTTATTTCATCAACAATTGGTTTTGATTTTGCAAATTTCACCATATCGGCACTTTGTAAAACTTCTTTTAATTGTTGTATGGTTTCTTTAGATATTCCCAATTTGCTCGACTCATTAAAATCGTTGATTGTTTCAATCAATTCATTTGTGGTAGATTCCAAAGCAGGAATATAAATGTCTTTTTCAATATAGGTTCTTACAATATCGGTAAGTTCCGTATAATATATTTTTATTTTGTTTTGCTGAAGCAATTGTTTTTCGTCCAATTCTTTAAGACGCTGCAATGCTTCCTGTATAGGAGCGACAACAACTATTGGCGCTTCTATTTTCTTTTTCTTTCTGAAAATAAAATACAAAGCGGTGGCTATCAGCACTAAAATCAGAATAATCCACCACAACATTGGTTTGTAATCGTCAAATGTTTTTGGTTCGCTTTTAATTGCTTTTATGGGAAACATTTGTTGTTTTAAAGTATCCACTTTAACAGTGGCAACATTCACCAGCAATGAATCGGTGAAAAAAGCTTTGTTGTTTATAAGCACTTGTTGCTTTGGGATTGTATAACGCCCGCTGTCAAAACTTGTCAGCACATATTTTTTTTCATAGGTGTCTTTTAAAGTATCAACAGGCAACGATTCTACAACCTCCACTTTTCCTAAACTGTCTAATTGCAATTTTGGAAAAATTACCGTGCCTTTTTTTAAAACCGATATTTTATATTGGATATGTTCGCCAATTTTTATGTTAGCGGTATCTATAGCAAGAGAAACTGGATTTTCCTGGGCAAAACCTATAAAACCAATTAAAAATAATATATAAAATATCTGTTTTTTCATCTGTTTATCTTTTATTTTTTATTGGTACAGATGCTGTTCGCTATTAATCATTCTACTGTGTATCAAAATTTGTTATGCTCGTTTCATCTGTTTATCTTTTATTTTTTATTGGTACAGATGCTGTTCGCTATTAATCATTCTACTGTGTATCAAAATTTGTTATGCTCGTTTCATTTATTTTCCATTCAAATTCATTTGCTATTTAGCGCCTTTTCGCTTAAAATAACCCAGCAATTTTTTAACATAACTTTCATCTATTTGAGAGCTGATGGTTCCAGAACCGCAACGGGTAAAGGATTTTTCGAAATAATCCACCGTTTTCAAATAATGTGCCTTATAGCCATTTCTCACACTTTGTGATGCCGTATTTACCAACATTGTTTTTCCTGTTTCGGCATCGCGCATTGGCACCATTCCCAAATTTGGAATTGCGCTGTCATGAATATCGTAAACCCTGATGCCGGTTACATCGTGCTTTCTGCCGACTAATTTTAAAGTTTGTTCATAATCAGAATCCATAAAATCGGACAAAATAAAAACAATCGCTTTTTTCTTCATGACACTTGAAAAAAACTTAAGCGCTTCATTCAAGTTTGTTTTTTTACTTTTCGGCTTAAATTCTATCAGTTCCCTAATAATTCTTAACACATGGCTTTTTCCTTTTTTGGGAGGAACGTACAATTCCATTTGGTCCGAAAATAAAAGCAAACCAACTTTGTCGTTATTTTGAATGGCCGAAAAAGCCAATGTTGCCGCAATTTCGGTAATGGTATTGCGCTTAAATTGTTGCGTGGTTCCAAAATATTCGGAACCGCTTACATCAACCATTAAAACCACCGTTAGTTCTCTTTCCTCTTCAAAAACTTTTACAAAAGGTTCGTTGTACCGTGCGGTTACATTCCAGTCAATTGCCCTGATATCGTCGCCGTATTGGTATTGTCGCACTTCAGAAAAAGTCATACCGCGTCCTTTAAACGAACTGTGGTATTCGCCAGAAAATATATGATTAGACAAGCGACGTGTCTTAATCTCAATTTTACGAACTTTTTTAAGTATTTCTTTGGTATCCATTTAATTAAAGTTAAAAGTTAAAGGTTAAAAGTTAAAAGTTTTGAAAATAAACAAATCAACAATTACACGATTTAACTTTTATTTGCTGGGCATTTTTTTGGTTGAATTTAAAAAATTTAAAAAAATCAAATAAACGATTACACGATTAAACAATTAAACCTTTTATGGTACTTCAACTTCGTTCACAATTTTGTTGATGATGTCTTCTGAAGTGATATTTTCTGCTTCAGCCTCATAGGTAACTCCGATTCTGTGACGCAAAACATCATGCACAACTGCGCGCACATCTTCTGGAATCACATAACCTCTGCGTTTTATAAAAGCGTAGCATTTGGCCGCAAGCGCCAAGTTGATGCTTCCGCGGGGCGAAGCGCCAAAACTTATCAAACCTTTTAAATCTGATAAATTATATTTTTCAGGAAAACGTGTTGCGAAAATAATATCGAGTATGTATTTTTCAATTTTCTCATCCATATATACTTCACGTACCGCTTTTCTTGCCCTAATAATCTGATCAATGGAAGCCACGGCATTCACATTTCCATAACTGTCATTTAAATGTTGACGCATAATTAATTGCTCTTCATCTAATTTTGGATAGTTAATAACCGTTTTTAGCATAAATCGGTCAATTTGTGCTTCAGGCAGCGGATACGTTCCTTCTTGTTCTATTGGGTTTTGGGTTGCCATCACTAAAAATGGTTCTTCCAATTTAAAAGTTGTGTCGCCAATGGTGATTTGGCGTTCTTGCATGGCTTCCAATAAAGCGGACTGCACTTTTGCCGGCGCACGGTTAATCTCATCCGCCAACACAAAATTTGCGAAAATAGGTCCTTTTTTTATGGAAAAATCATTGACTTTAATATTGTAAATCATTGTTCCGATAACATCGGCCGGCAACAAATCGGGCGTAAACTGAATTCTGCTGAACTTGCCCTGAACCGCTTTGGCCAAGGTATTTATCGCCAATGTTTTCGCCAAACCAGGAACACCTTCCAACAAAATATGTCCGTTTCCCAACAACCCGATAAGCAATCGTTCAACCATATGTTTTTGGCCCACAATCACTTTGTTCATCTCCATCATCAACAAATCCACAAAGGCGCTTTCCCTTTCAATTTTTTCATTTATAGCCCTAATATCTACAGAAACGTTATTTTCTTCAATCATATTTTTTGTTTTTAAACGTGTAATTTTAATATGCGCCGTTAGGCTATGCAAATAGCATAAATATTTTCTTAAATCTTGTTAAAAATTGGTTAAAAGTATTGGCAAAATAAGCGGTTTAATAAGATTTTAACACCATTTGGCCGCCATCAAATTCACCATAAGTGAAATGGACAATCCAATCGCCGGTATTGATGTATTTTGAGTTTTCTGAAACTGCTATTTCAAGCGGCAAATGGCGATGGCCAAACACAAAATAATCGTAGTGCTTTTCAGTTAATTTCATTTTGGCATATTGCACCAGCCATTCATTTTCTTCCCCCAAAAATCTCACGTCTTCTACGCCTGAAATAAGTTTGTTTTTTACCGATAAATAGTGCGCAATCCTTATTCCTATATCCGGGTGCAGCCATTTAAAAAACCATTTTGAAACTGGGTTGGTAAACACTTTTTTCATTCTTTTATAGCCTTTGTCTTCAGGTCCCAAGCCATCGCCGTGGCCAATAAAAAATGATTTTCCGTTTAGTGTGAATTCTTTTGGTTTGTGATATACGGGGATGTTTAATTCTTTTTCAAAATAATCGTGCATCCAAAGGTCGTGGTTGCCAACAAAAAAATGGATTTCTATTCCTTGGTCGCTTAATTCGGCCAATTTTCCCAAAACGCGCACAAAACCTTTTGGAACGGCTTCGGCATATTCAAACCAAAAATCGAATAAATCGCCTAAAAGAAACAGTACATTTGCATCTTTTTTGATAAAATCCAGCCAATTTACAAACTTTTGCTCCCGAATTTTACTTTCTTCAACAGTGGGTGCCCCAAAATGTTGATCGGAAGCAAAATATATTTTTTTATTGATTGTCAAAATTTAAACTCGTTAAATGACTAAAGTTACCTGTTTTTGTAATTGATTAAATGGTTACTGCTTCTTGCTGTCCAGCTCAATCACTTTTAAAATCATATTGTCTTTTTTCTGGGTAATCATAAAATAGCCCGTTTCATCGAATAAATTTCTGGCCATAATAGCATTAAAATATCTTTCCAAATCTTCTTTAACTCTTGGGGCAATGGTGTAATTTAAATTGAGTTCACTAATATACTCATTGAAAATTATGTCGTTTTTATCGAAGTTATTAACAAAATCATACAATTCCCATTTGTTCATTTCAGTTCTATTGTTGTCGATGTATTTAAAAATAAACGGACTTAATTCGCTGTACAACTCATTGCTGAAAGTACCAGTCGTATCTATAGAAACAAAAACATCAGGAATAATTCCTCCGCCGCCGTACACAATTTTTCCTTTAGGCGTTTTGTATTTTAGGGAATCATCCACTTTAATGCTGTCTCTTGAAACAAGTTCCCCATTGTGAATTCTTTCCAAATAGTCGTTGTTGTACTGGTCTGTATGATTTTTGGTGTATGGTTTTTGAATTGACCTTCCTGTTGGCGTATAATACCTCGCCGTTGTAAGCCTTACTGCGGATCCATCGCCCAATTCCATTTCCTGTTGCACCAATCCTTTTCCAAAAGAACGGCGGCCAACAATGGTGCCTTTATCATTATCCTGAAGCGCACCCGCGACAATTTCACTTGCTGAAGCAGAATTTTGGTCGATTAACACATAAATTTTTCCATGTTCAAAATCGCCTTTGTCGGTTGCAAATGATTTGTCGATTGCGCCATTTTTGTTTTTGGTGAACACTATTAATTTGCCATCCTCCAAAAATTCATCAACAATCATGTTGGCAATATCCATATAACCGCCGGGATTTCCGCGTAAATCTAAAGCTAACGAGGTCATTCCTTTTGAGATTAGCTCATCTAAATCATACTTAAACTCATCATAAGTTGTTCTTGCAAATCGGTCAATTTTAATATATCCCAAAGTATTATTGATCATATAATGTGCCGATACACTTTTAATTGAAACATCGCCTCTTGTGATTGCAAAGTTTAATTTTTTATTTACTGAACGTCTATAAACCAACACATTAACTTTGGTGTCAGGCTCACCTTTAAGCGCTTTCATGACCGCATCACTCATTTTTCTGTTGCCATCTACTGTTCCGCGGTCAATTTTAGCAACACCTGCTTTTGTAATAAGACTTTTGCCAAACAAGGTATCGGTATTTGCAACAAGAATTCTGTCTCCAGCCTTTATTCCGGCTTTTTCACTTGGCCCGCCTTTAATAACGCTGCTCACGGCAACAGAATCTTCATGGATTAGAAACGATACGCCAATACCTGCAAATTTTCCCTGCATACTTTCGGTAACGCTTTGCAATTCATCTTTTGGAATATAAACGGAATGCGGATCTAATTTAGCCAACATGGTAGTTATGGCATCATCGAGCAAACTGTCCGTATTTACTTTATCAACATAATCGTATTCTATGTAATTTATCAAACGTTTTATTTTTGCCTCATTGGAATTGGAACTGAATAAAACCGATTTGTTTTGAAAATTTAGGGTGCTGCCAATAAATATCCCCGCGGCAATGGCAATCCCAATAATTAAGGGAAAATAAACTTTATTTTTTATCATTATAAATTTTTAAGATGGGTAAGTTCAACGCCTGCTTTTTCTAAAAACTCCAAGCCCGTTTCATCTTTATAAGCATTGGCATAAACCACTCTTTTTATACCCGATTGATGTATTAATTTACTGCATTCCTTGCAAGGAGACATGGTGATGTATAAGGTAGAATCTTTACAAGATTGTGTAGAACTTGCCACCTTTAATATGGCATTTGCTTCTGCATGCAACACATACCACTTTGTATTTCCTTCTTTATCTTCACAAGGATTTTCAAAACCTGTTGGTGTTCCGTTAAAACCATCGGAAATAATCATTCGGTCTTTTACAATGATTGCTCCCACTTGTTTTCTTTCGCAATAAGATAATTTAGCCCACTCAAATGCCATTCGCATATAAGCTTGGTCGTATTTTAATTGTTTCTTATTCATAAATTTTTAAGAGGTTTCAAAAGTACTAAGATTCTAATAAACTCAACGTTAATTTTTTACCAAAATATTGTCTCTTTAAGCATTGGCAACACCAGTCCAATGACTATGGATGAAATTATAAGAATCCAGTCGCGTTTTGGAAATCGGAAAACGGTTTGAAATATAAGTCCAATAATAAGAATGGCAATAACAACCGTGAGCTGTGCAATTTCAATTCCAAGCGCAAATTCGAGCAAGGGAATTAATTTTTGTGTTGAACTGCCAATCAATATTTTAAAATATCCAGAAAATCCCAATCCGTGAATCAACCCAAAAAACAGGGCGAAAAATAAATTGGTATTCGTTTTTGCCAATTTTGTGGCATTTTTTGCAAAAAAAACATTCACCAAAGCCGTAATCAAAATGGTAACAGGAATCAAAAATTCAATCCAGTTCTGACTTATCGACACTATTTTATAGGCTGATAAAATAAGGGAAAGGGTGTGCCCAATGGTAAATAAAGTAATGAGCCACAATATTTTTTGCCAATTTTTAAAATCGTAAACTACCACCAAAGCAATTAAAAATAACACGTGATCGTAGGCATTCCAATCAAGCACATGAAAAAGTCCTTCTTTAAGAAAGAACATAAAATTATCCATTAATTTATCTGTTTTTAAAAATCAAATATAGAAAAAATTGTTAGCCAATAAATACTACTTAAACCAATTATTTACCAAGTCAATTTCTGCTGGTTTGGCGGTTTTATGAATAAACTCATTTTTTACGGCGTCATATTCATAATCTTTGCCCCATTCGGTAATATTTTCGGCAACGTGTTTTATGCTTTCACAAACATAAAGAATTTCTTTGTTTGTTATTGTTGGATGAATGGACATTCTGATCCATCCCGGTCTTTCAACCAAACATCCTTCACTAATTTTTTCTTCAATATTTTTTGAAGTTTGCTGATCTACATGCAACAAAAAGTGACCATAAGTTCCGGCACATGAGCAGCCTCCTCGGGTTTGGATGCCAAATCGGTCATTCAACAACTTAACGACCAAATTAAAATGCGCATTTTCAATAAAAAAGGAAAAAACGCCCAAACGGTCTTTATGTTGGCCTGCCAATAGTTGAAGATTCGGAATTTTGGTCAGTTTTTCAAACACCAAATCAATGAGTTCATGTTCACGGGCCAAAATATTTTTTACGCCCATTTTTTCTTTCAGCTGAATGGCCAAAGCGATTTTTATGGTTTGCAAAAAACCTGGCGTTCCACCATCTTCACGGGTTTCGATGTCATCAATATAATCGTGGTTTCCCCAAGGGTTTGTGTAATTTACCGTGCCGCCGCCCGGATTGTCGGGAACCATATTTTTATATAATTTTTTGTTGAAAATCAACACGCCTAAAGATCCCGGACCGCCTAAAAATTTATGCGGCGAAAAGAAAATGGCATCTAAATAGGCCTCTTCATCTTGTGGGTGCATATTTATTTCAACATAGGGAGCGGAACACGCAAAATCCACAAAACACAAGCCGCCATAATTGTGAATCATTTTTGCGATTTTATGATAATCGGTCACAATGCCCGTTACATTGGAACAAGCGGTTACTGAAGCTATTTTTATTGGCCTGTCTTTATATTGAATCAATAATTTTTCAAAACTGTCAAAACAGATCAACCCCGATTCCTGGCAAGGAATAATTTCAACATCGGCAATGGTTTCCAACCATGAAGTTTGGTTGGAATGGTGTTCCATATGGGTTATAAACACGATGGGTTTTATGGCTGAAGGAATTGTCGCATATTTTTTGAGGTTTTCAGAAATCCGCAAGCCCAAAATACGTTGAAACTTGTTGATAACCCCTGTCATTCCTGTTCCGGAAGTGATTAAAACATCTTCTTTGGAAGCGTTGACATGAGATTTAATAATGGCTCTTGCTTTGTGATACGCCATCGTCATTGCCGAGCCTGTGATGGAAGTTTCGGTATGCGTATTGGCCACAAACGGACCAAAATCATTGAGTAATTTTTCTTCTATGGGACGGTACAGCCTTCCGCTTGCGGTCCAATCGGTGTAAATAATTTTCTTTTTCCCGTAAGGCGATACAAAAGTTTGGTCAACGCCTACAATATGCTTTCTGAATTGTTGAAAATAGGTTTCCAATTCAGAAGGTTGATTTTGATTTTCGATTGCTGATTTTGTTGACATCCCTATTGAAAATATATTGGTTTATAAGTTTGTGATTTGTTACTTGAAAATATGCTTATTTAAAATTTTCGATTCCTTTTTTCAGCCAATTTTGATATTCCTCCACATTTGGCGTATAGGCAACCGGTTCTGTTAAATTTTCCTCATTATGGTCCATCAAAACATAAAAAGGCTGCGCGTTGGCGCCGTAATTTATAATTTGGAATTCGCTCCATTTTTGTCCGATATATTTTAACTTTTTTCCCGGATATAATTTAGAATCAATTTCTTCACCATCGGCAAGCGCTCTTTTATCGTCTACATACAAAGAAATTAAAACCACTTCGTTTTTCAAAATTGGAAGAATTTCATCTTTTGCCCAAACCTGTTGTTCCATTTTTCGGCAATTAACGCAAGCATATCCCGTAAAATCAATCATCACCGGTTTGTTAACTTTTTTGGCATAGGCCAAACCTTTTTCATAATCGTTAAAAGCCAGAATATTGTGCGGTGGCATTAAATGCGCGCCATCCGGAATTTCTGTATTTTCCCCGGAAGGCATGCCGCTATTCATTTTTGAAAATCCGACGCCATAAGGCGATTCACTGTAATGCTGCGCCGGCGGAAAAGCACTGATTAAATTTAAAGGAGCGCCCCACAAACCCGGAATCATATAAATGGCAAAAGCCAACGAAACAATTCCCAGACTTAGCCTTCCAACTGAAATATGGGTTAATGGCGAATCGTGAGGCAATTGTATTTTTCCGAAGAGATAAAATGCCAACACCAAAAATATGGTGATCCAAATTGACAGGAAAACCTCTCTTTCCAGCCAATGAAGCTGCAATACCAAATCGGCATTCGACAAAAACTTAAATGCCAACGCCAATTCCAAAAATCCCAACACCACTTTTATGGTATTTAACCATCCGCCCGATTTTGGCAATGAATTTAACCAACCCGGAAAAGCGGCAAACAAGGCAAATGGAATTGCCAAAGCCAAAGAAAATCCGAGCATGCCCACAATGGGGCCAATCTGATTTCCTCCTGCTGCAGCTTCAACCAATAGCGTTCCAACTATAGGTCCGGTACAAGAAAACGAAACAATGGCCAGTGCCAAGGCCATAAAAAATATGCCGATTATGCCGCCTCTGTCTGCTTGCGCATCTACTTTTGTTCCCCAGGAACTTGGCAAAACAATTTCAAAGGCCCCCAAAAAGGAAACCGCAAAAACAACCAATAATAAAAAGAAAATGACATTAAACCAAACGTTTGTGGAGAGCGCGTTTAAGGCATCGGCGCCAAAAACAGCACTTACCAGCAAGCCTAAAAGTACATAGATTATGACAATGGAAAGTCCGTAAATAACTGCATTTTTAACTCCTTCAGCCTTACTTTTACTTTGTTTTGTAAAAAAACTGACCGTCATAGGAATCATTGGAAAAACACAGGGCGTCAATAATGCCGCAAATCCTGAGAAGAACGCAATGATAAATATGGTTAACAAACTTTTATTTGATGTTTTATTGCTGTTTGTGGCAGCAACTGCCGCAACAGGTTCTTTGTTCTCTTCTGTAGTTTTTTCACTAATTGTTTCCGTTGCCTGAATACTGTCATTCACCAAATCTGCATTTGGTTCTTCTGAAACATCCGTATTTTTATCAGTATTTGCAATTGCCGCAGTCGCGATATTTGCGGGAATTAAAAACGCTAAATCTATTGTGGTTGGAGGCAAACAACTGGCATCGTCGCAAACCATAAACTCCACTTCGCCTGAAATTTTAAAAGCTTTTGAATTGTTTATTTTAACGCGCTGTTTAAAAACAGCCTTGTTTTCGAAATATTTGATTTCCATGTCAAAAACAGGGTCGTGAATGGTATGGCCTTTTTCTTCGGAAGTTTTTCCGACCAACTTAAAATCAGGACTTGTTTTAAACGAAAAAGTGGTTGGTATTGGCCCGTCGGCAGGAACGTTTTGTGAATACAAATGCCATTTTGCTTCAATGGTGGCTGTTGTAATTAAATCGTATTCTGAATCTGAAATTTTCTCTGCGGAAGTTGACCACTTTACCGGGTTGTGAATTTGGGCAAAACTTGAATTGACCAGCGCGAAAAACGCCAAAAGAAAAAATATTTTTTTCATATTAAAAGTCTGGTTTCTTTTATAAGAATTTTCAAAATTAAACAATATTAATCAGTATGTCGTTTTATAATCCTTTTTCCCATATTTCAGACTGTTAAACTTTTCTTAATTAATCGCTTTGTCACATTCATTTTGTGGCATTAAAAAACCCATTTTACACATTCATTTAAAAAAATAATTTCTCTTTTTTAGTAAAATACTTGAAGCAATTATTCGGGAATAAGTTGTATTTTGCCCGGGTCTTTTTATTTTCTGCCAGATTTAGCTAGATTTGTTTTGTACAATATTATGACATTTAAAATTATTTATGAGATTAGCCAATAACATAAAATATGCTTTTTGTTTTCTTCTTGCGGTTTTTATGTCTCAATTTATCAATGCGCAATATGCGCATTACATCAATAATTACACCCTTAATGATTACAAGGCAAGCAATCAAAATTGGGATATTGCCAAATCTGCGGATGGAAAATTATATGTGGCGAACAACAACGGACTTCTGGAGTTTGATGGTTTAAACTGGCACGTTTGGGAAATGCCCAATAAAACAACAATTCGTTCTTTATTGGTTTATCAAAATAAAATTTATGTGGGCTCTTATGAGGAATTTGGCTATTTTTCAAGAGACAACAAAGGTGCTTTGGTCTATACCACACTTCTTAATCCCCAAAAGAAAATAGACGTTTCTAAGGACGAAGAATACTGGCAAATAGTTTTATTTGGCGATGCTGTTGTTTTTAGGTCATTTTTAAACATCCATATTTATAAAAAAGGCAAAATTACCTCCCATAATTTGTCTTCTACCATTATGTCTTGTGATGTGGTGAAGGGTAAATTATATGTTTCAACTTTAGATAAAGGAATCTTTGTTTTAGAAAATGAACAATTAAACCCTTTTTTTAATTCTGAAAAATTAATAAATGCGAAGATTATATCGGTAACGCCAAAAAATGATTCCCAATTATTTATAAATACTGCGCTGGGAGGTTCCTATTTGCTGGATAATAACAACCTGATTCCTTGGCAAACCGAGATAAATCCAATTGTTAAAAAGCATCAACTCAATAAATTTTCACAATTGCCAAATGGCAATATGCTTTTTGGCACCATAAAAAACGGCATTTATATCACCAATAATTCCGGCAAAATCCTGTTTAACATCAATAAAGAAATAGGGCTCATAAACAATACCGTATTGGGACAATGTGTCACCGAAAACAATGAGCTTTGGCTGGGACTGGATAACGGAATTGCCTTTGTTGATTTGAATACGCCCAATTATTTTTACAACGACATTTCAGGCAAACTTGGCGCTGTTTATGACATCATCCGCTATAAAAACACCATTTATATTGGCAGCAACACCGGTTTGTATTTTATTGATGTTTCCGATAAATTACAGTTTATTGAAGGCTCACAAGGCCAGGTTTGGGACTTACAAGAAATAGACGGCGACTTGTTTTGCGGACATAATAATGGCACTTATTTGGTTAAAAACAATACCTTAAAACTCATTTCGGCTTATACGGGCGGTTGGGTTATCAATAAAGTTCCGGAGCAAAAAAATACCTATGTTCAAGGAACTTATGCCGGTTTGGTAAGCTTTAAAAAAGTAAATGGAGAATGGCGGGTAAGACACTTGGGAAAAACTACCATCCCTGCCCGATTTCTTGTTTTTGAAGATGAACATACTGCCTGGATCTCCCATGCGAACAAAGGATTGTATCGGGTTAAATTTGATAAAAACTATGAAAATATTACAGAACTGACGGACTACAATAAAAAAGGACTTTGGTCAGATTATTTTGTAAGAATCTATAAACTCAAAAACACCATTGCTTTTCACACCCTAAAAGGTTGGCAAAAATATGAAACCTTAATCGACAGTATTGTTCCCTATAATTTATTAAATGAAAAAATTTCTAAAGGCGGTTATATCATTTCTGAGGACAACAGTGCTGAAATCGCTTACAAAACTGAAAACTCTTTGTCTTTTAGTTCCTTGCAGAATGATTCGAAAAACATACTGATTCCCGATAGGTATTTTAAAAAGAGACTTATAACCGGTTATGAAAATATTTCAAAAATAAACGACACCACTTTTGCACTCAATTTATATGATGGGTTTATGTTTATTGACGCGGCTAAATTTTCAAAAAAAGAAGCATTAAAAACCCCGACACTTTCTAAAATAACCATTAACAACCAGATGATTGCGCTGGACACCAACAATATTTCACTGCCATTTCGCAACAATTCTATTGCCATAGCCGTAAGTTCGCCCTTTTCTAAAGACCACAGTTTTGAATATAAACTTTCAAGCTTACATTTAAATCCGCCATGGACTGAATCTAAAAACGGCATCTTGGAATTTTCAAATCTTTCTGACGGAACCTATGATTTAGCCATTAGAACCGTTGGCTACAATAAGGATAAATCACCCATTTTACATTTGGAATTTACGGTTTTATCACCTTGGTATAAAAGCACCCCGGGATTTATTATTTATTCAATTCTATTAATTCTTGCCGGAATAATCATCTATTATTTTTATAAAAGAAAGATTAAAAAAGAACAAAAGCTGCTTAAGTCAATGTATGAAAAAACACAAAAGAAAATATTGAAAGAAGAAACGCAGAAAAATGAAAAAGAAATTATAAAGCTAAAAAATGAATTGCTAAAAAATGAAATAATACTCAAAAGCAAGCAGTTGGCGGATACCGCTATGTCTTTGGTTAAAAAAAATGAAACATTGCTTCATTTAAAAGATGAATTGCTTTCCAATAAAAATAATTTCAACAATCAGTATTCCTATAAAAAATTAATAAAGCAAATCGACAATTCCATTGAACATGTTGACGGATGGGAGCTTTTTGAATACAATTTCAATCAGGTTCATGAAGAGTTTTTTAACAAATTAAAAACCAGTTTTCCTGGTTTAACACATAAAGATTTAAAAATTTGCGCTTATTTAAGAATGAATATGAGCAGCAAGGAAATTGCCCCTTTACTTAATATCTCCATAAGAGGTGTTGAAACAAACCGATATCGGTTAAAATTGAAACTTGGGGTCGCCAAAGAAGCCAGTCTTAGGGGATTTTTACAAAATTTTAATTAAAATAAACGCCTTTTTCATCATTTTTAACTGACAAAAACTACTTCATTACTACTTCATTAATGTAGTTATCGTTAATATTTACTTAAAAAATAACAGTCGCTATATTACATCTTTTATAAAAAAACCATTTTTTAAAATAGATGGCGTAACTAAAGTGTATAGGAAATCATTTGTTTAAAGAACCAAACCGTTTAACTTTAACAATTACTTAACTTAAATTAATTTAAATGAAAACAAAAATAATTTACGCCTTATTATTCATTCCTTTCTTAATTTTTGCCCAAGGAAGAACTATTACAGGTAAAGTTACTTCATCGGATGGAGTGGCTATTCCTTCTGTAAATGTTTTAATAAAAAACACTGCTAAAGGAGTTGTAACTGATTTTGACGGAAATTTCAGTATTGTTGCCAATCAAAATGACGTATTGGTATTTAGCTATATTGGGATGAAACCTAAAGAAATTGTAGTTGGAACGGCTAACATTATTAATGTTGCGCTTGAAGATAGCGCCGAGAGTTTAGAGGAAGTTGTTGTTATAGGATATGGTAAAATGAGTGTTAAAGATTTAACCTCTTCCATAACAACAATTAAAGCTGAAGAAATTTCAAAAACGCCAACCGGTTCAGCCATGCAAGCTTTACAAGGTAAAGTTGCGGGCTTACAGGTTGTAAGTGTTGGGAGCCCAGGCGATAGCCCAACAATTCGTGTGCGCGGCATTGGCTCTTATCCGGGAAGTGGCAGTACAGCGCCTCTTTATGTGGTTGATGGTATGTTTTTTGATAATATCGATTTTTTAAACACTTCAGACATTACGTCCATTTCTGTATTAAAAGACGCTTCTGCTTCTGCAATTTATGGGGTTAAAGCAGCAAATGGGGTGGTTTTGATAGAGACCAAATCTGGCGGTTTTAACAAAAAAACTGAAATTGTGTACGATGGTTATTCCGGAGTTCAGGTTGCTCAAAATGTTTTAAAAATGGCAAATGCCGAACAGTTTACAACGATGGCTTTAGAATCTGGATCTGCCGCTGACGTTAGTTTTATCGCAAATGCAATGCAACGATATGGCAGAAGCAGAATAAATCCAAACGTGCCAGACGTAAATACTGATTGGTATAAAGAAATTCTTCGTCCTGCCTTAATACAAAATCATAGCATTAGCATTTCTGGCGGAGATGAAAAAGCAACTTATGCAATTGGCACAAATTATTTTACCCAAGAAGGCATCTTAGACACTAAAAATGAATATGAACGTTTTAATCTTCGTTCAAAAATAGATTTTAAAGCAACCGATTGGCTTACTGTTGGTGGCAATATGATATTAAGTAACGCCACAAAGTACATCCCTGAGCCAAGTGCTTGGAACCAGGCTTATTTTGCGGTACCAATACTGCCAATTTACGACGAGGCAAATACAGCAGCATGGCCCATAAATTATGCCAGTGCCCAAAGTATTGGATATCGAAATGGCCAAAACCCATTTCCTGCATTAGAGTTCAATAACAATAGATTAAAAAACAGGAAAATTTTGGCAAACTTTTACATGGAATTCAACTTGATACCTAAAAAGTTAAGTTTTAAAACAACTTATAATCATAGTTTCGCTTCTTTAAACTCAAGAAATGTAGAACTGCCATACTATATTACAGTTGGATTTCAAAGACCTGTCTCTTCTGTTACAAAAAGATATGAAACTTTTTCTAACCAAATTTGGGACAATGTACTAACCTATACCAATAGTTTTGGAAAACATAACTTAACGGCAATGGCAGGAGCATCATATAGAGATGACGCTTGGGACATGCTAACCGCAAGAGGTGAAGAAATTCCGTCAATAGATCATGAGGTTTCTTGGTATATCAGTCAGGCTGGAACAATTAATGTTGAAAGCGTTAGAGATGACGGAAGCAGACAATATGGGCTTTCGTATTTTGGAAGGGTATCCTATAATTTCAATGATCGATACTTGTTATATGGAACTTTAAGAGCGGATGGCTCTTCAAAATATCAAGAAAAATGGGGATATTTTCCCACAATTGGTGCAGGTTGGGTTCTTTCGGAAGAAAGTTTCATGAAAGATAAAGGCACGTTTGATTATTTAAAATTACGCGCAAGTTGGGGACAGCTAGGAAATAGCAATGTACCGGCAAGTGATGGCGCAAATACAACTGCCGTAGTTGACACTGCAATTGACGGTGTGCTAGTTTCTGGAACTGTGGCTTCAAGTACTTTTTCTTCTTTGAAATGGGAACTTACAGAAGAAATAAATGTTGGGATTACCTCAAGAATGTTTGATGACAGGCTCTCTATAGATGCTGATTATTTTATTCGAGACACTAAAGAGGCTGTTATACCTGTCGGATTTCCTTTAATTGCAGGAACCGTTAATAAAAGTGTAGGCTCAATAAGAAACGAAGGGTTTGAACTCGCATTGAATTGGAACAGTAATGTGACAGATGATTTTAGATATACTGTTGGCGCAAACATTTCAACCTTGAAAAATGAAGTCCTTGATCTATACGGACAAGAATATATTGATGGCGGTTCAGCCGAATTTCGCCAAAGATCTTATGTTGGTGAACCTTTACTTGCCTTTTATGGACGTGAAGTAATTGGTGTATATCAAAATGCCGCCCAAGTTCAGGCTGATCCTGTCGCTGTTGCAAATGGATTGATTCCGGGAGATTTAATCTATAAAGATCAAAATGGGGATGGATTGATTGATGATGGCGACCGTTTAATATTAGGCTCCTTTTTGCCTTCATTTATGTATGGCGCCAATATTGGTTTTTCCTATAAAAACTTTGAATTTTCAACAAGTATGATGGGACAAACAGGAAATAAAATTTTAAACCGTAAACGTGGCGAATTAATTTGGACATCAGACGGAAATATAGATGCTGACCTTGCCATTAACCGTTGGCACGGTGAAGGAACCTCAAATTCCTATCCATCAGCAGCCGGATTAAGAAAAGGATGGAACCAAAAAATGAGTGATTTCTTTGTTGAAGACGGCTCATTCTTTAGAGTGCAAAACATTCAGTTGGCTTATAACATTAAAAAAGGAAATCAGCTCTTTGGCGCTCAAATGCCCGACATAAGGCTTTCTTTAACAGCTGAGCGTCCTTTTACTTCTTTCAGCTACAACGGCTTCAATCCTGAGGTATCAGATGGTATTGATACACAAACATATCCAATTCCTGCAGTTTACACGCTAGGGGTGAATATTAAAATTTAAAAATTAAAAAATATCATTATGAAATTTATAAATAATTTTACAAAACTCGCATCCATAGCTATCGCGCTATTGTTTGCATCTGCCTGTAATGACAATTTAGATGAACTGCCGGAAAACAGATCATTTACCGGAGATATAGATTATACCGTTTCATCTGACATGATTTTACCGCTAATTGGCGCCTATTCTGAGTTTCAGTCTAGGGGCTGGGAAGAATTTCCTCTTATCGCTGTTAGAGGAGATGATGTTAATGCAGGAGGGCTTGGAGACCAACAAGACTTTTCGGAGACAGACAAATTTAATTACAATAAAGATTATTGGATGTACAATTCTGTTTGGCAAAACTATTATGGCGATGTTTTAGTGATGCACTCAACTATGGAACAAATTGAATTATATAAACAAAATGGAGGTAATGCAACGCTAGGAAACCAATATATTGCAGAAGCAAAAACACTTCGCGGATTTTTATTGTTTCAACTATCTCGCGTTTGGGGAGATGTATTTATTACCACAAGTTCAGATCCTTCAGCCTTGTTGGTTGCAAATGTGTCCTCTAAAGCTGAAATAATGCAGCATATTTCAGATCAAATGGATGAGGCTATTCCCTTATTGCCGGACATGAACCCAAATCAGCGGACAGACATTAAGGGTGGCGTAACAAAATATACCGCCTTGGCAATAAAAGCTTTGGCAAACTTGGAATTAAAAAACTATCCAAAAGTTGCCGAGGCCACTTCTCAAATTATTGCTTCAGGAAAATTTAATTTGGAGGCCGATTTCTACGAGCTTTTTAAATTAGACGGAAAACTGAATGATGAAAACCTGCTTGAATTTCAATATTCCGATTTCGGACAGGGAGCAGGAAGCACAAAAAGTTATCTTTTTGCCTTCTTTGGCCCAGAAAACTGGACGCCGAGCGTTACCGGCGCATCTAGTGGCTGGGGATTTTATGAGCCTAGTTTAAAATATATTAAATTTATGTTGAGCAGAGGAGAAACCGTGCGTTTAGAAACCAGCGTATTATTTACAAATCGAGGTATTGCCGAAATTAAGACAGATCCCAATTATGCGACATTGCCTGCTTGGATTTCAAATACCACAAGAGATGGAGATAGGATAAACGATTATGCGCGAGCAATGTTTGCAAGCGGCAAACATTATTTGCCGTCAAACCAACTTACGGCCGGCAGAACAGACTATGGCACCAATAAAAATTTTACATGTATTCGATATGCTGAAATACTTTTAATGCATGCCGAAGCATTGACAAATGGTGCCACAGGCACTGGAATGACAGCAGATCAGGCTGTTAATTCCGTAAGGTTAAGGGCTGGCTTAACGCCACTCACCGGTGTTTCAAATGCACAGGTTATGGATGAAAAATTCGCTGAATTGGCCATGGAATGGGGTACACGTTATTACGACATGGCACGCCTTGGAAACTTTAGTGCACTTAGTTATGACGGAAGAACATTTACAGAAAGTAAAATTTATCTTCCTTACCCTCAAGCTCAAGTTGACAAGTTGCCAATTTTGAACAGCAATTAATAGAATCTGAATATTAAAAACACAAACAAAATGAAAATATTAAGAAATATATTTATTGGAATACTGACTGTCGTTTTTGCAATTTCATGTAATGACGGGATAGACGATATTACTCCGGTAAGTCCGGGAGCAGATGAATCCGCACCTGTAATTAAGGTCAATTACCCTTTAGAAGGCACTAAAATTCAAGTGACAGACATTGTAACTTCCATAAATATTAAATTTGAAGTTATAGACGATATCGAAATTGGTGCAATTACCTTGTTTATGGATGAAGTAGAGATTGCCAATTATTCAAGTTTTAAAGATTACCGCCGTGCGGTTGAAGAATTTCTTTACGAGAATCTTACTAACGGGGAACATGTCTTAAAAATCACCGCAACTGACCTACAAGGAAAAACAACTACCAAACTCATCAACTTTATGAAAGTTTCTCCGTACACCGCGAAATATGACGGAGAAATATTTTATATGCCTTTTGATGGCGATTATTTAGATTTGATTAGCCTTAAAAGTGCAACAATTGTTGGTGCTCCTAGTTTTGCCGGAGAAAGTGTTCTGGGGTTAAATTCCTTTGCCGGTGCAACCGATTCCTATTTAACATTTCCAATGAATGATCTTAAAAACAATGAATTTAGCGCTTCTTTTTGGTATAAAGTGAAAGCGACGCCAGACAGATCAGGTATTTTAGTTGTTGGCAATAATGTTCCTGAAAATCGCAACCAAGGATTTAGATTGTTTAGGGAAGGAAATGCCACTGGACAAAGAATAAAACTTAATGTTGGCACAGGTGCAGGCGAAAGCTGGAATGATGGTGGCGTTATTGATGTTACTGCGGGTGAATGGGTTCATATATCATTTACAATTTCCCAGTCAAAAAGCACTATCTATATAAATGGAATAGAAATGTTATCTGCAGCCCTGTCAGCCGGAATTGATTGGACAGGTTGTGAAACTTTAACCATTGGCGCCGGCGGGGAAACTTTCAGTTACTGGGGCCATTTATCTGATCTAAGTTATATGGATGAATTGCGTATATTTAGCAAAGCACTTACGGAAACAGAAATCCAAAACGTGATTACCGATGATTCAGGAAATGTATTCTCTTATACACCAAAATACGACGGGGAAACATTTTATATGCCTTTCGACGGGGCAAATACTGAACTTGTTAGCGGCACAGAACCTACAGTAGTTGGAACTCCTGGTTTTGCTGGCCAAAGTGTTTTAGGCATAAGCGCGTATGCGGGAGCAGCAGACTCAAACCTAACATTCCCAATTGCTGGCTTATTTGGAAATGAATTTAGTGGCGCATTTTGGTATAAAGTAAATTCAGCCCCAGACAGGGCAGGGATTTTAGTTGTGGGAAATAATGTCCCCGAAAATCGCAACCAAGGCTTCAGATTGTTTAGGGAAGGAAGCGGCACTGAACAAAGAATAAAAATAAATGTTGGAACTGGCACTGGTGAAAGCTGGAATGATGGTGGCGTTATTGATGTAACTGCGGGTGAATGGGTCCATATTGCTTTTACTGTTTCCCAAACAAAAAGCACCATCTATTTTAATGGCGTTGAAAAACTTTCAGCAACTTTTGACTCTGGCGTTGATTGGTCAGGCTGTGAAACTTTAACCATTGGTGCTGGCGGAGAAACATTCAGTTACTGGAACCATTTGTCTGATTTAAGTTTTATGGATGAATTACGCCTGTTTAACAAAGCACTTACTCCAGAAGAAATTCAAGCCATTATGAACGAGTAATGGTTGATTTAATATAGGAATATTGTATTTCCAATAAAAGATTGGCCTTTTTTGGAAATACAATTTTCTTAATAAAAACCCGTTAGGTGCAATTATTATAAAAAAACGTCAGTTAGAGTTTTTTTGTGGTGTAAAACAGAACAAAAAATATATCGAGAACCGTTTTAAAAATATAATTTTTGTTAGGGTTTATCTTTAGTTGAATTCTTCATTGAATGCACTTAAATAAAAAAGGAGTAAATAAGTTATGAAATTTTCAAAAACCATAATTGCAGGTATTGCATTTGTTTTGATGTGCGGTAATGGTTGCACCACCCCCAAAAAAAATGTTTCCCTTAATAAAAATATTGAAATAATTTCAGATGAAGAACTATTAACGTTAGTTCAAAAACAAACCTTCAATTATTTTTGGGAGGGCGCTGAACCAAATTCCGGAATGGGTCGTGAACGCATCCATTTAGACAATATTTATCCGTTCAACGATAAGGATATTGTGACTATTGGAGGGTCAGGTTTTGGATTAATGGCTATATTGGTGGGAGTTGAAAGAAATTTTATTTCAAAAGAAGAAGCCCTTAACCGATTTGAGAAAATTGCCGAATTTCTTGAAAAAGCGGATAGATTTCACGGTGCGTGGCCACACTGGTTAAATGGCAAAACAGGAAAAATTCAACCTTTTAGCAAAAATGACACAGGGGGAGACTTAGTTGAAACCGCATTTTTAGTGCAAGGCCTATTAACTGTTTCCGAATATTTTAAAAATGGAAATGACCAAGAAAAAAAATTGGTCGCCAAAATCGATAAACTTTGGCGTGAGGTAGAGTGGAATTGGTACTCAAAAAATGGTGAAGACGTTTTATATTGGCATTGGTCGCCAACAGATGGCTGGGATATGAATTTCCCGGTTAGAGGTTATAATGAATGCTTAATTATGTATGTGCTGGCCGCTTCATCGCCAACCTATCCAATTAACAAAAGTGTATATGATAAGGGATGGGCATCAAACGGAAATATAGTTTCTAAAGATATTTATTATGGGGAAGAATTGGTCTTAAATTATTTTGAAAACGACGAAGCCCTGATTGGGCCCTTATTTTGGGCACATTACTCCTATTTGGGATTAAACCCAAAAGGATTGTCGGATCAATATGCCGATTATTGGAAACTTACCCAAAACCAAGCCAAAATCCATTATAAATATGCAGTTGACAATCCGGAAAAACATTTGGGTTATGGAGAAAATGTTTGGGGATTAACTTCAAGTTATTCCATAAATGGATATGAAGGCCACAGGCCCGGAAATGATGTTGGGGTAATTTCTCCTACGGCAGCCTTGTCTTCTTTTCCTTATACACCAAAAGAAAGTATGAAAGTATTAAGATTTCTCTACAAAGACGCTGATAGTTTGGTTGGAAAATATGGCCCTTATGATGCTTTTAGCATAGAACATAACTGGTACTTGCCTAGATATTTGGCCATAGACCAAGGCCCAATTCCGGTAATGATTGAAAACTACCGCACTGGCATGTTGTGGAATTTATTTATGAAAAATACTGATGTAATAAATGGTTTAACGAAACTCAATTTTAAAAGTTCCGTTTATAAAATTAATGACAATGAATAAACAAAAAATATTTTTACTTTTTATATTGCTAGGGATTTTTTCCTGTTCTGATGACAACTATAAATATACGGAAATTAATTTTCCAAATGATTTATCTGTTGATGAACCTGTTTTAAGTGATTCGGAATTACTGGATTTAACACAAAAAGAAACATTCAAATACTTTTGGGATTTCGCAGAATCCAATTCCGGTGCAGCAAAAGAACGGTACCACCCCACCAATCCGAGTTTAAATGAACATGTGGTCGCCACGGGAGGAAGCGGTTTTGGTTTAATGAGTATTCTAGTGGGAATTGAAAGAGGTTTCATCACTAAAGATGAAGGCTACAACCGATTGAATAAAATATTGTCATTTTTTGAAAACGCAGATCGTTTTCATGGCGCCTGGCCCCATTGGATTGATGGCACTAACGGAAAAGTAATTCCATTTAGCCTAGATGACAATGGAGGAGATCTTGTGGAAACAGCCTTTCTTGTTCAAGGACTCATTTGTGTCAAAGAATATTTTAAAAATGGCAACACCAATGAAAAAGCTTTAGCAAATAAAGCGGATGTGCTTTGGAAAGGTGTAGAATGGAATTGGTACACCCAAAATCAAAATACACTTTATTGGCATTGGAGCCCTAATTTTGCTTTTGCAAAAAATTTTAAATTAAATGGATACAATGAAGTGCTAATTGCCTATGTTATGGCAGCGGCATCACCTAATTTTGGAATTTCCAAAGAGGTTTATTCCAATGGATGGGCTTCAAATGGGGGAATAAAATCGGCAAACGTAAAATATAATTTACCCCTTTTGGTAAACCACTTAGGTTCAGAGGAATATGGTGGCCCACTTTTTTGGGCGCACTACTCCTATTTGGGCTTAAACCCTAAAGGTCTTTCAGACGAATACGTGAATTATTGGAATGTGAACACAAATCATTCTAAAATAAATTACAATTACTGTATTGAAAATCCCTTAAAATATAAAGACTATGGAGCTGATTGTTGGGGCCTTACCGCGAGCTATTCCCGAAATGCAGACGGAAGCATTGGCTATTCTGCCCACAAACCGGGAAATGACCTTGGCATAATTTCGCCCACAGCAGCGCTAAGTTCAATGCCTTATGTCCCAAATGAGTCTTTAAAAGCCCTTAGGTACTTTTACAAAAATAAAGACAAACTGCTTGGCCCAGCCGGATTTTATGATGCTTTTAGCCCACATAATAACTTTTGGGTGGCAAATGCCTATTTGGCTATTGACCAAGGCCCAATTATTATTATGATAGAAAATTACAGATCGGGGCTGCTTTGGAAACTTTTTATGCAAAACACCGATGTACAAAATGGTTTAACAAAATTAAATTTTACCTATGAATTATAAAATAATAATTCTGAGCCTTTGTGTTCTCTTTAATTTTTTAAGCATCGACGCCCAAAATTATGGGGACTCCTTATTTGAAAAAAAGCAATTTATCAAAGAAAATGATACATTGCTTTACAGAATAATGTATCCAATAAATTTTTCAAAAGAAAAACAATATCCCGTTGTTTTGTTTTTACACGGTTCTGGAGAACGCGGAAGCGACAATTCTTCTCAGTTAATTCACGGGAGTTCACTTTTTTTGGAAAATGACAATAGAGAACAATTTCCGGCAATCGTTGTATTTCCCCAATGTCCTGAAAATGATTACTGGGCAAACTCAACTGTTGACAGATCAACCCAGCCTATTACATTAAAATTTTCAAATGGAAAAGAACCCACAAAATCTTTAAGGTTAACAATGTCTTTGATGGATAATCTATTGGCAGAATCTTATGTTAATAAAGATAAAGTGTATGTGATGGGACTTTCCATGGGCGGAATGGGCACGTTTGAAATTTTATCCAGAAAACCGCAAATGTTTGCTGCCGCAGTGCCAATTTGCGGTGGCGGAAGTACTGAAACAGCTGTAAATTACGCAAAAAATACAGCGCTTTGGGTTTTTCACGGAGCAAAAGATGATGTTGTAAATCCGTTATTATCCTTAGAAATGGTCGCAGCCATATTAAATGCAGGAGGAAAACCAAGTTTCACCTTATACGATAAAGACAATCACAACAGTTGGGATTCCGCTTTTGCCGAACCTCATTTATTACACTGGTTGTTTTCAAAAAACAATAATTAAAAATGAAGAAATTAATAGTGATCAATAGTGTAATCAGTTGTTTCATTTTGCTTCAGCTAGTATCATGCACCCCCGAAAAAAATAAAACCGGCAATAATAACATTTCGCCTTACGACGCTAAAGTTGATTCAATATTGAATTTAATGACTTTAGAAGAAAAAATAGGGCAGTTAAACCTGCCTTCCGCTGGCGATATAACCACAGGCCAAGCGCAAAGTTCCGATATTGCAAAAAAAATTAAGGACGGTAAAGTAGGAGGGTTATTTAACATAAAGTCTGCAAATAAAATAAGGGAAGTCCAAAAAATTGCTGTTGAAAAAAGCCGATTAAAAATTCCTTTAATTTTTGGGATGGACGTGATTCACGGGTATGAAACCACTTTTCCAATACCCTTGGGACTGTCAAGTTCCTGGGATATGGAAATGATAGAAAAAACTGCGCGTATAGCAGCAATTGAAGCAAGTGCCGATGGCATTAACTGGACATTTTCCCCTATGGTGGACATTTCCAGAGATCCACGCTGGGGACGTGTTTCTGAAGGTTCAGGGGAAGATCCGTATTTAGGGAGCGAAATTGCAAAGGCAATGGTTCATGGCTACCAAGGAGATGATTTAACCCAAAACAATACAATTATGTCCTGCGTAAAGCATTTTGCATTGTATGGAGCCTCCGAAGCCGGAAGGGATTATAATACTGTTGACATGAGCAAAGTTAGAATGTATAATGAATATTTGCCGCCATATAAAGCCGCTATAGATGCAGGAGCCGGCTCTGTTATGGCTTCCTTTAATGAAATTGACGGTGTGCCGGCAACAGGAAATAAATGGCTATTGACGGATCTTTTAAGAAATCAATGGAAATTTAACGGGTTTGTGGTCACGGATTACACAGGAATCAATGAAATGACGGAACACGGAATGGGTGATCTACAAACTAGTTCTGCTTTAGCATTAAATGCAGGCGTTGATATGGATATGGTTGGCGAAGGATTTCTGACAACATTAAAAAAATCGGTGGAAGAAGAAAAGGTTACCTTAGAACAATTAAATAATGCGGTAAAAAGAATATTGAAGGCAAAATATGAATTAGGTTTGTTTAATGACCCTTATAAATATTGTGATGAAAATAGGGCTAAAACAGAAATTTTTACGGATGAAAGCAGAAATTTTTCAAGGCAGGTTGCCTCACAGTCCATGGTTTTATTAAAAAATAACGATAATTTATTGCCTTTAAAAAAATCGGGGGTCATCGCTTTAATTGGACCATTGGCAAACACAAAAGAAAATATGGCCGGAACATGGAGCGTTGCTACCAAACAAGACAAATCAAATGCATTTCTTGATGGAATAAAAACTGTTGTTGGAGAAAAAGCCACCATACTTTATGCAAAAGGAAGTAATTTAGACGACGACGAAGAATTTGAAAAGAGGGCAACCATGTTTGGAAAAGAAATTTTCCGTGACAATCGCACTAAAGAAGAATTAATTTCAGAAGCCTTAAAAATTGCTGCCAAAGCTGATGTAATTGTTGCTGCATTAGGCGAATCGGCTGAAATGAGCGGAGAAAGCAGCAGCAGAACAAACATTGAAATTCCCCAAACACAAAAAGATTTGTTAAAAGCTTTAGTAAAAACGGGAAAACCTGTTGTTTTGGTTTTATTTACTGGAAGACCCTTAGTTTTAGTGGAAGAAAACAATATTGTGCCGGCAATATTAAATGTTTGGTTTCCGGGAAGCGAAGCCGGCTTAGCGATTTCGGATGTGCTGTTTGGAGATGTAAATCCATCAGGGAAATTAACCGCAACTTTTCCAAGAAGCGTTGGTCAAATTCCAATCTTTTACAACCATAAAAATACGGGGAGACCTTTGGATAAAACAAAAACCGAGAATTGTGAATTTGAAAAATTTCGTTCCAATTATATAGATGAATGCAACACCGCCTTATTTCCCTTTGGATATGGATTAAGCTACACTACTTTCAATTACGGCAAAATTGTAATTTCATCAAATAAAATGAAAGAAACCGACAAGATAAAAGTTTCTGTAGATGTTAGCAATTCTGGAAATTATGATGGTAAAGAAGTGGTGCAGCTATATATTAGGGATTTAGTGGGCTCCGTTACAAGGCCAGTAAAAGAATTAAAAAAGTTTCAAAAAATATTCCTTAAAAAAGGAGAAATAAAAACGGTTACATTTACGCTTTCAGCAGAAGATTTGAAATTTTACGACTACAATTTAAATTTTGTGGCAGAACCCGGAAAATTTGAGGTTTTTGTCGGGGGAAATTCAAATGTAAATAATAAAGTAAATTTTGAGTTGGTCAAGTAAATCGGTTTATTAAGTAATTGCCCTTAAATGTTGGTATTGAATGGTTTTTATTTTAACATTAATTTGAGTATATTCCATAAACTGCATAAAATCTTAAAATTCATAAAATGAAACAATTTTTTTCGGTTTTGCTTTTTTTTGCCATAAATGCGCTTCATTCCCAAAATATACAATCACCATCCAAAAAAATCGAATTGGAATTTTCTGCTACTAACGGCGGTAAACCAACTTATTCCGTAAATTATAAATGGAAAACTATTGTAGCGCAAAGCACTTTAGGAATGCAACTTAAAGAGATACCCGCTTTGAAAAGTGGTTTTTCTTTGATTTATTCCGAAACAAAATCGATAGATGAACTCTGGAAACCTGTTCTTGGCGAAGTGACCTTAATTTAAAATAAATACAACCAAATCACCTATTTTTTAGACCAAAAAGAGACAGGGTGATAATTTATCAAGACAGTAAAACTGCCAATTGGAAAAATAATCTGATTGGCTATGAAATAAAAACCATAGAGGTTAGCGGCAAATCCATTTTAGAATTAAATTTAAAAAATGGTGGCGGAACCGCAGGGAGTTTTGGAAAGAGATAATTTAAGATTGAAACTAAGTTGTGTGGGGATAAAGACTGTTCCCGCGCATTTTTTAGCTTGCATAAAACCAATAACAGCATGACCCAAAGTTTTTACTGGAGGTCACGCCAAAATAAATAAAAATAAGATGAAACGAGCCATAACAAATTTTGATACACATTAGAATGATTAATGGCGAACTGCATCTGTACCAATAAAAAATAAATAATAAACAGATGAAAAATATATTTTTTTTACTGATTACTTTAATTGCAACCGTAAGCTACACGCAACAAAAAACATATTGCAACCCCATAAATATTGATTACGGCTATACGCCATTTGAAGTATTTTCAACCCAAGGAAAGCACCGCGCAACTGCCGATCCGGCAATCGTAAACTTCAAAGGCAAGTATTTTTTATTTTCCACAAATCAGGAAGGATATTGGTGGAGTGACAATATGCTGAATTGGAATTTTGTGTACAGAAAATTTCTTTTAGACAATAAATACACACACGATCTAAATGCACCGGGAATTTTTGTCATGAAAGATACTTTATATGTTTATGGCTCAACACATGAAGCCGATTTTCCTATATGGAAAAGTACCAATCCAATCAAAGATGAATGGGAAATTGCAGTGGATACGCTTAAAACAGGAGCCTGGGATCCAGGATTTCTCTACGATGAAGAAAAAGATAAACTGTTTTTATATTGGGGTTCGAGCAATGAATTTCCGCTATTGGGCACAGAATTAAATACAAAAACACTGCAATCGGACGGGCTTGTAAAGCCTTTGATATCATTACATCCTCAGGATCACGGGTGGGAACGTTTTGGCGAATTCAATGACAATACTTTTTTACAGCCTTTTATGGAGGGTGCTTGGGTAACCAAATATAATAACAAATATTATTTACAATATGGTGCGCCAGCAACAGAGTTTAGCGGTTATGCCGACGGCGTTTACGTAAGCGATAAACCATTAGAAGGTTTTTCATACCAATCACACAACCCTTTCGCTTATAAACCGGGCGGATTCGCTCGTGGCGCAGGACATGGCGCAACCTATCAAGACAATTTTGGAAATTGGTGGCACACATCAACCATAATTTTAGGACAAAAAAACAATTTTGAACGTCGTATCGGAATTTGGCCAAGTGGTTTTGACAAAGACGATGTCATGTATTGTAACACCTCTTATGGCGACTATCCAACTTTATTGCCTGAATATTCAAAAGATAAAGATTTTACCAAAGGGTTATTTTCAGGCTGGATGCTTTTAAATTATAATAAACCCGTACAAGTTTCCTCAACTCTTGGAGGAAATCAAGCAAATTATGCTGTTGATGAAGACATGAGAACTTATTGGAGCGCAAAATCGGGCGAAAAAGGCGAATGGTTTCAAACTGATTTAGGAGAGGTTTCCACCATAAATGCAATACAAATTAACTATGCTGACCAAGATGTGGAATTTAGGGGAAAAACGCTATCGAAATTTCACCAGTATAAAATTCTAATGTCAAATGACGGAAAAAAATGGACAACTTTGGTTGATAAAAGCAAAAACAAAACCGATGTTCCTCACGATTATATTGAGTTGGACAAACCGGCAAAAGCCCGTTATTTAAAATTGGAAAACATTGCCATGCCAACAGGAAAATTTGCCTTAAGCGGATTTAGAGTTTTTGGAAAAGGTACCGGAAAAGCACCCGATGAAGTTCAAAAATTCATGGTGCTTCGTGCCGATCCCAAAAAATATGGAGAAAGAAGAAGCTCTTGGATTCGCTGGCAACAAAATCCGGATGCAGACGGTTATGTAATCTATTTTGGAAAATCTGCCGATAAATTATATGGAAGTATCATGATTTATGGCAAAAACGATTATTTTTTTACGGGAATGGACAGAACCGATTCCTATTATTTTCAAATTGAAGCCTTTAACAACAATGGCATTTCAACTAAAACACCCATCACAGTATCTCAATAAACAGAAATAAATGCATTTTGTGAGTTCATGGCATTTTTATTGCCGAAAACCTATTTTATATCAAATATCTATAAAAATGTCGCATATTTTCGGTTTCCAAAATTTTCCCCCGAGAAAATGAGGCAGGCAGCGATAAATTTAAAAAATTGGTATGTTGAATGATAAAATCTTGATGTTTTGTATGCTTTGCGGCAATTTAATTTTGCTGTTATACCAAGAGTTTTCTTCCAATTTAAAACCAATATCCTATTATTAATTACGCATTATATGATAAATATCATAATAATATCAACATCTAAAAGTCATATTGATTGATAATACCATAATATAAAGTGCTTTTGAAGCAAATTATTTCAATTATTATTAATAAATTTGCATAAGAAATAGCGTTGAAAATTATTTCCAAAGTTTGGCGTATTTCTTCCTAAAAAAGTTTAACAATTTTGAATTAATATATGTTTAAAATTATCGAAAAAAAATTTCTTTCAGAAAATGTGGCAAGATTGATTATTGAAGCCCCATATATTGCAAAAAGTCGCAGAGCAGGACATTTTATCATCCTGAGAATCGATAAAAATGGCGAAAGAATCCCGTTAACAATTTCAGATGCCGATGTTGAAAAAGGCACAATTTCCTTAATCGTGCAAAGAGTTGGTGTTTCATCACACAAACTATGCGCCATGAATGCCGGTGATTTTATATTGGATGTGGTTGGGCCGCTTGGAAAAGCGACCCATATTGCCAATGTCGGAACCGTTTTATGCGCCGGCGGCGGCGTGGGTGTCGCACCTCTTTTCCCTATTGTGCAAGCAATGAAATTGGCGGGTAACAGAGTTATCACCATTATTGCCGCCAGAAATAAAGACCTGGTAATTCTTGAAAATGAAATGGCTGAATACTCTGATGAACTTATTGTGATGACCGATGATGGCTCAAAAGGCACAAAAGGTTTGGTTACCCAAGGAATGGAAGAAGTCATTCTAAGGGAAAAAGTAAATCAGGCCATTGTTATCGGTCCGGCCATCATGATGAAATTCGCCGCTTTAACCACAAAAAAATACGACATTCCCACCATGGCAAGTTTAAACACTATTATGGTTGACGGAACTGGAATGTGCGGTGCCTGCAGGGTTTCTGTTGGCGGAAAAACGGAATTTGTTTGTGTTGACGGACCGGAATTTGACGCCCATAAAGTTAATTTTGATGAAATGCTTAGCAGGTTAGGCGCTTACAAAGACAAAGAATCAGAAAACTATGATGAGTACATAAAATCTTGTGAAGCAACGGCACTAAACTAACTGAAAAATTTATATCCCATAAAATATTCGTAAAATGGAAGAAGAATTAAACGAAGAATATTATAAAGCCGAACGCAAAACTGAGTGGCGCGATAAGCTGCGCAAAGAAATAAAAGCGAAAGAAAGAACTGATATTTCAAGAGTTCGCATGCCTGAAGCAGACCCCAATGTTCGCAATAAAAGCAATCTTGAGGTAAATAAAGGCTTAACTTTGGAAATGGCGCTTGCTGAATCTCACCGTTGCCTTGATTGTGCCGTTCCAACATGCATTATTGGCTGCCCTGTTGGAACCAATATTCCAAAATTCATAAAATATCTTGAAGCAGGAGACGTGCTTGGCGCCGCCGAAGTCCTTAAAGAAAACAACTCCCTGCCGGCAATTTGCGGAAGGGTTTGTCCGCAGGAAATACAATGCGAAGCACAATGTTTTTATGTGAAGAAACTAAGCAAGGAAGGCGCCGCGATCGGCCATCTTGAAAGATTTGTCGCCGATTACGCGCGTGAACACGGACCAACAACAATTCCGACTTTAGCCGAACCAAACGGTATTAAAATGGCGGTGATTGGTTCTGGACCGGCGGGATTGACCGTAGCCGGTGAATTGGCAAAGTTTGGCTATGATGTCACTGTTTTTGAAGCGTTGCACGATCTTGGCGGTGTTTTAAAATATGGAATTCCCGAATTTCGTCTTCCTAAATCCATTGTTGACTATGAAATTAACACCATCAAAAATATGGGAGTTAAATTCGTGACCAACTTTATTGTGGGGAAAACCGCTTCTATTGCTGATTTAAAAGAGGAAGGTTACGTTGCCTTTTTTATTGCAAGTGGTGCAGGTTTGCCAAATTTCATGAATATTCCGGGAGAAAATTATAGCGGCATCCAAAGTGCCAACGAATTTTTGACCCGCGTAAATTTAATGGGCGGAGGCAACAAAGATTTCGACACGCCTGTTCATACCGGTAAAAACGTGGTCATTATAGGCGGCGGAAATACGGCAATGGACTCCGTAAGAACCGCAAAACGCATGGGTGCGGAAAGAGCCATTATTATGTACAGACGTTCTATGGAAGAAATGCCCGCAAGAGCAGAAGAAATTAAACATGCCATTGAAGAAGGCATTGAATTTATCAACCTTGCCTCGCCCATTGAATATTTTGCTGATGAAAGAGGAAAGGTAAATAAAATGCGCGTGCAAAAAATGGAATTGGGAGAACCTGACGCATCCGGCAGAAGGCGTCCGGTTGTTATTGAAGGTTCTGAATACGATATTGATGTTGACAGCGTGGTTATCGCAGTTGGTGTTTCTCCAAACCCAATTGTGCAACAAAGTATGCCCGAACTCGAGATCACCAAATGGAATACCATTAAAGTTGACGATAATATGATGACCTCAATTCCGGGACTTTTTGCCGGAGGAGATATTGTTAGAGGTGGCGCAACGGTAATTCTTGCCATGGGAGACGGAAGAAAAGCGGCTTCAGGAATGCATGCATATGTTCAGTCTGAAATTTTGGTTAAAGTTTAGTTTAATTTTTAAAACAGTCACAAAACCCCTTAAAAACAAAACCCTGTTAATCAAATGATTAACAGGGTTTTTTGTACCTCGGGTGGGAGTACTTTTATGCAAATTTCAAGATTCTAAAAACTGAACATTTCACCACTAATTTACTTACAAACTCAACAATTACAAAGGTTTACTAATCATTTAACTTTTCATCTGTTTTGATTAGCCTTGATATTATTTGGAGTTTATCGTACAAATACCGTACAAATTTATTATATTTGCATATGTTCTAATATCTTTAACTATGGCAACTATAAACTTTTTATATCGCTCAACACGTGACAACGCAAATTTACATTTGCGACTATTATATCGCTACAATGAAAAAGATTTTGTTTTTGGCGCAAACACAAAATATGAAGTTTCTAAAATCTACTGGAGCAAAGAACATAATCAGAAAAAATTTAAAAAAACTATTGATGTTGATGAGTTAAACAAAATTCAACGTTTAAAAGAAAAACAAAATGAAGTTACTGCCGAACTCAACAAAATTGAAAATCACATCTTAAAAGCATTTAATTCTGCTGATCCAAAGGATATTTGTAAAAAATGGTTGCAAGCCGAAATTAACAATTACTACAACCCACCTAAAAAAGCCGAAGTACTGCCTACTGAACTAATTAAATACTTTGAGAGTTTCTTGGTAAAGAAAAAGAACGAACATACTGAACGCACACAGAAAAACTATAATGTGGTTAAACAGTTATTAATTCGTTATGAAACTTTTATAAAAAAAATTGTTTTGATTAGTGAAGTTAATGAAGATTTTAAACTAAATTTTGAAGCTTACTGCGACAAACAAGGATATGCAAAAAACACAATAGCAAAGGCGTTTTCCTGCATTTTAACAGTCTGTAGAGATGCAAAATATAACGGACTTGACACAAGTTATCAATTGGAGAAAATCAAAGCTAAATACGTCAAAATTGATAAAATTTATTTAACCTTTAACGAACTTGAAAAAATTGATAAAATTGAAAAAAGAAAATTAACCGACAGTTTGGATAATGCAAAAGACTGGTTAATTATTAGTTGTTACACAGGGCAAAGAGTGTCGGATTTTATGCGGTTTACAAAAGAGATGATACGCATTGAAAACGGAAAACATTTGATTGAATTTACTCAAAAGAAAACTGGTAAAATTATGACACTCCCATTACACCCAAAAGTCTTGGAAATTCTTAAGAAAAGAAATGGTATGTTTCCTTATGCCATTTCAGACCAAAAATACAACGAATACATAAAATTAGTGTGTGAACTTGCTAAATTGAATCAATTGGAAAAAGGCAGTAAGTTATTAGAAACAGCCCCAGATAGCGGAATATTTCGAAAAGTGTCTAAAATGTTTAAAAAATGGGAACTGGTCACCTCACACATAGGGCGCCGGTCGTTTAGTACAAATTTTTACGGCACAATACCAACATCATATTTGATTTATGTAACAGGACACAGCACCGAAGTAATGTTTTTAAATTACATTGGCAAGAGCAATAAGGATATTGCAATGGAATTAACAAATTATTTTTAATTATTCTTGAATTTGTGTAAATTCACAATTAATTTTTAGCAGATGACATCCAAGCACCAAAGAAAAATTAGCTACACATTTAAAGATTACGAAAATGATTATGATAGTTTATGGGTTGAATTTTTAAATAAGCACGAAGATTTTGGTATTGTTTATTTTATTGAAAACGAGATCGAATTTTATTCTATGTGCTATGAAAGTTCTTGCATTACTCCAATTGAAAATACTGGAAGTGTAAAAAAATATGTTATTAATCAAGGTGGTACTTCTGATGGGTTAATTGAGGAAATTTACAAGAATCTGCTAAGACCCGATTTGCAAGATGGTTGGGATTTTGAACTTAGTTCAAAATATAAAGCGACTTTTAAAAAAATAATTAATTTTCTTGAAATTAAAAAACAGCAATATTTTGATGAGAAAAATTCTACCTCCCTTCCCATATTTACTAATGATGATATACCTAAACAACAAGTAAATCCATATCCCCATATTTTCTCAAATGTTTTGGCATTCAATTTTTTTGAAAAATTATTTAATCTTTTCAAGGAAAGTGATAATAAAATGGCAGATTTTAGTTTCTTGTATAGAATGATGTACAAAGACGGCTTCATTTTATCCCATTTTAAACCTCAAATGTTTGTTAACTGGATTGATCAAGAGCCGTTCAAAATTTCGCTTGATAAATTAAAAACATTAAACAAATGCACAACTAATAAAAAATTGCAAATTTATAGCACCTTAAAAGAATACTTCCCAATATAATATTTTACCGTTCCAAAAAAAGAACGAAATCGTTCCCTAAATTGAATATTAACGGGTTGATGTAAACCAGCTCAATTTCAGAATTTTGGCTTATAATTTTAAATATTATAAGTGATGAAAACAAATTCAATTTTACTTCAAGAGCTGACGGTTGAAGAATTACAACAACTAATAGGCTCATCCGTTAAGAACGGAATTTTTGAAATTCAAAAGGAACTTCAAACAAAAAACTTCAACGAAGAACTTCTCACACGAGAAGAAACTTGTAAACTTCTTAAAATCGACAGCAGCACATTGTGGGCGTGGACCAATAAAAAAAAGGTCAATGCTTATGGAATAGGTGCACGCCGGTATTACAAAAGAAGCGAATTAATGGAATGTTTAACATTATTAAAAAAGTAAGCAATGAGAAATTTAGAAAAAGACCAAAGAAAAATTATAAAAAAGATAATTTATAAAATTGATTATGTAGAAGATCAAATAAACCACGAAACTAATTCTGAAATTATTTTTTTTAATAGGATGATTTTCTTACGTGTAATGGAGAAAATCAAAGAGATTAAACAGCTACGTGATAAAATTTTAATTCAAATTGAAGTTGTAGATAGTGTCAATCGCTCATTAACAAATATTGCAGATATAATCGATAAGAATATAAAATATTATGACGATGAATCAAAATAGTTATTGTAAACCTGAAAATGGCTTTAATCTGATGTCTGAAGGGATTGATATTCCTTCAGATGCAGAAGCCATAACTCCAGATGATAATGTAGAAAAAGTCGTTTATAATGCTGTTGAATTGATGGCGTTGGGTGACTTACAACCAAAATATCTGATGTTTCCAATATTTCCTCAAAAAGGAACAGCTTTTTTAGCTGGAAAACCTGACACCGGAAAAAGTCAACTAGCAAGGCAACTTTGCATTCAAGTGGCATTGGGTGAAAAAACATTTCTTGGTTTCGAGCTGTATCCAATTCATAAACGTGCAATTTACCTTACTACTGAAGATGATAAAGAAGCAACCAAATATTTAGCAAGCAAACAATTTGAAGGCTTGGGTAAAAAAGAAGTTGAAAACCTTCGCTTCATTTTTGGTGATATTATGGAACAAAGCGAAATCATTAATGAGTTAAGCAAACAATTAAAACTTTGCCCTGTTGATTTGGTGGTGGTTGATAGTTTTGGTGATATTTTCCAAGGAAATGACAGTAATAATAATATGTTGATGCGGAACACTGTTAAGTTATTCGATAAAATAGCGAAAAAATTCAATTGCTTGGTGTTGTTTGTCCATCATATTAATAAAAAGGCTTATCAACTAACTCCTGGGCAAGAGCACATACAAGGAGGATCTGGATTGACTCAAAAAACACGATTAGCAATCCAGCTTACTGAAGGAGTTGGAAATATTCGCTATTTTACAGTTGTAAAGGGAAATTATTGTCCTAAGGAATACAAACAAAATTCAATTGAACTGATATTTTCAGAAGAAACTTTTTTGTTTGTAAACACTGGCAATATGATTCCAACTTCTGAAATAGGAACACAACCTGATAATTTTAGGAAAAAAACAAAGAATAATGAATTAGAAGCAACGGCGCAAGCAATAATTTCTGATGTGCCGGTATCCTATGGAGATTTTATAACGCAATTTTGTGAAATCACGAGCAAAAGTGAACCCACTGCCAAAAGAGCAATAAGGAATCTTGTCAAATCTGGTTTCATTGAAAAGCATCAGGGCAATTATTGTTTAAAAGGCAAAGAAATGGAAAGCGGTAAAGTTGCAGATGATGATATTACGTCCTAAGGATCAAGTATCAATAGTGTCATTATCCTAGGGGTTTTGAGCGAACTGATCCTAAATATGTTAAATAATAAAATTCCATAAAGTTTGGAAAACACACTTTGGTATCAAGTATCATTAGTTTCATTTCCCTAGGGTTTTTGATACTGGTGATACCTGATACTATTTTTTTTATTCCTTCGTATAAAGTTGATTTCTGATGATAATTATTCATCCTGAATGTTTACAAAGGAAAAAATTCAACTTTTGGCAAAAAAAACCACCTCTTAAGGAAAGAGGTGGAAATTGCTATGAAAAAGATAGGCCCTATGAAAGACCTATTATTCAAATGTACAATAAATTTTTATACAATTTTTTAAACTTGATTTTATTTGAATATAAACCTTAAATTGTCAAATATTTAATTAAATTTGATGTAATTATTAAATATTGCTAATTATCCCAATTAACCATTCATACTATAAATCTATTGCTATTGCTGCAAAATCCCAATTTTTAAGTTGCTTAAATCTTTATACAATACTTTTCCCATCATTATGAAAAAAACCAAAGAACTCATCATATTTGAAGAAAATTAACAAATGGATAGAAAAATTGATATCGAAAAAGAAAGAGAGGAGCTAAATGAATGGATACTGAAAAGTATTGAATTATTTGAAAACACCCCTTATTTAGATAACCTCTTGGATGTTTACTCACTTCAAACCGCAGTTCCTAATCATTTAGACGAAAAATTAAAAAGAAAAATTATTTCATCTCACCAAGGTAGACGTACAAATGTTTTAATTGACATTCTTCAAGGTGAAGTGAAATTTCCTTATGACGAACCTTTGGCATTTTTAATTAAGGAGGTTGAAAATTGTAAAGAAGCAAATCCACTTCAAATCAACAGAATTGCAAATACACTTTATGCAATGACGGCTGATGAATTGGTAATTAGATTGGAATCCGCACCTAAGTTAAATACTCAAATGGGCCCAATGTTTACAAATTGGCTAAGAACTAACTTCCAATTACTTAATATTGATGATTTTCAAGAATCTAAGCAAGGAATATTTATTCTTAATTCCTCAGAGGAAAATGGAAAAACTTTTGTTAATGATGTTTTAAAACAAAATTTACAGAAAAGACCTGACTTAGTTGCAAAGGTAAATGAGACGTATATCGTTGGAGAGGCAAAATGGATTGGTCGTTCTGGTGGCAATCAGAATAATCAAGTTCGTGATGTTCTCGACTTTTGCCGTGACCAGCGTGGTGCTGTTATACGTATTGGTATAATTGACGGATTTCCTTGGGCTACAAGAAAAATCAATAATTCTATAATTAATGATAAAGTAAATGTTACAGTTCAAGAATTTCCGTATGATATTTTAAGTGCTTTATTATTAAAGGAATATCTTAGTACTTTTTTAGTCTAACTTAATGTATTATACTCATAGTAATTACATAGAATTTTCTCTTTTGTAAACGAATCTCGAATTACATTCATTGAATGATTTGAATTGTCAACTCCAATCCATTTTCTGTTCAGTTCATTAGCTATTTTTAATGTGCTTCCAGAACCGGCAAAGCAATCTAATACGAGTGATCCCTCATTTGAAGAATTTCTTATGATACGTTCTAATAAATCATAATTTTTTTGAGTTGGATAATTAACATAGGTTAAGCCCTTATCTTTAAATTCCCATACATCTTGTACTTTAAACCCTTTGTGTTCTTTTGCCATAACTATTTTACGAGGATTTCCGGTGCTTGACCACTCAATCAAACCATTTTCGTCCAATTTGTCTAAAACTTCACGTGAATAACGCCAGTGTCTTCCTTTTGGTGGTTTTAATCCTTTCCATTCCATTCCAGTATCACCATTGATTGTTTTACCGGGTGCGTGAATTGGATTAGTCGTGCAACTACCAAATTTTGGATGCTTTTTTGGAAATAATTCTTCCTGTTTTGATTTAGACATCGTTTCTTTAATATCATTCCATATTTGCCTGTCTCTATTTTTAGCATAATATAGTATCATATCAGAATAGTTTCCATATGCATTTCTTGAAAAATTCTTAGGGTTACATTTAATTCGTGTAATATCATTAATGTAGTTTTTATGACCAAAAACTTCATCCATAATTATTTTAACATAATGACCAATTTTTTTATCAATGTGCAGGTATATACTTCCTTGTTCTGACATTAATTCGCGAAGTAGAAAAAGACGTTTTCTAAGATACTCTAGAAATTCGCTATCAATTAATTTATCAGAATAGGCCTTATCATCATTGATTGTATTGAAATTTTGACCAGTACCAAATGGTGGGTCAATATAAATCAAGTCAACTTTTGATTTACACGTCTCAAGTAGTTTTTTCAATACATAATAATTGTCGCCAAAAATAAATTTATTGTAATCATTTTTATGATTAACTTCAAATTCTTTTATTTCACCCGCTTCACTTCCATTTAGAATTTCATACTCATCTAATTTGTCAGTGTACTCTAAAAAACAATTTTTAGTTTTTCTCATATATTCAACTTGTGGTTCTTCGGCAGTGGAGTTTTTCTTCAAAAAAGATTCGTAATCATTAATGGTAATTCTATAACTTTTGTTTATTTTAACAGCGTTTAACTCACTTGTACGTATGTATTTTGATACTGTTTGCCTAGTAACCTTCAAGTTTTCAGCAACTTCTTCAACTGTTAAAAAATTTGATTGATGCATAATTTCATATTTTTACACAAATTAACGGATTTTAACTTAAATAAACAAGTGACATAATAAAAAAGATATTCGACAGTTAATTAAATTGGTGTGTTCGTTTTGAGGTGCATTCACCCCCACCCAAATTTATCCTTCTGAAGGAAAATTGAAATACTGCACGTTATAATAATATGGCATTGTCTAACGTGAAATTGCCCAAAACAGTAATCATTAAAAAAATTATTTTCTAAAAATTTATAACCGGCTTCATTATTCTGCATATCCAAGAATGGCAAGTCCACTCCCCACCAAGACCCCCACATTTTTATTTTCTCATCACGCCTCCCCCTATGTGGAATCATTACAAATTATTGGTATTTAACATCTTAATGTGGAAATCCATAAAAATTATTATTTTAAATTGCGTAATTTGCATAAAATTAAAAATTGAATAAAATGAAAAATTGTGCTGTATTCTTTTGGGTCCTATTGTTAGGCGCTTTAACATTGTCAAGTTGTGACAACACTAAAACTGAAGACGTATTTGAAGAAGTTAATGGAAATGTAAAAGAAAAGCTCATAAAAAGAGTTGAAACTTCTGACTTGTTGCAAGAAAATTTAATTATTACTGTTAATTATGATGGTCAAAATAGGGTAAGTAGTGTTTCTGATGGTGAGTCATCAAGATTCTTTAATTATGGTAGTAATGGAGAATTAAAGTTAGTTTCTGGAAACCCTAATGGATCAGCTTTAAACATTAGCGATTTCTATCTCGCGCCTTATGACGCTTTTGATAAAGGGGAGGTTTTAGTATTTGATAATAGTGGAAATCCAACTAAGATTCTTGCTTTTGAGGATGGTTATAATTCTGCTTCATTAATCGGCGATATCTTTTATGACAATAAACCTAATCCTTACTTTTATACTTTAAAAGCAGCAAAGATTATCGATATTTTTGATAAAGCTGAATTAAATTTCGGATATCAAAATCCAAAAATTATGAAGGCCAGGCAATTGCTTCCATTTAATAACATTTCTGGGATGATTTTTAAAGATTCAAATGGAATTACCAAATATGAAGCGCAATTTGATTACGATTATGATGCAGATGGTTATCCTACCGGAGCAATTGTAACTTCACTAGATGAGAATGGGTCAAATACATTTATTGTTAAATATTTCTATAAATAAATGTTATGAAAAATATTTTATTTTTACTCATCTCTTCAATCTTGTTTATAAATTGTGGCGGTAGTGATGATGACAACAGTTCTTCTCAAACATTTTTAGAAAAGTTTAATGGTACTTTTTGGGAAGTTGAAGCTGCTGATCATAATTTTATTGGCGACTATTTTGGATTTAGCAGTGGAAGTCTATTTCTTCAAATTGTTGAAATTGAGGAATTGAATAATAATGAATTGATTTGTGTTAAACTTCACGAAGGAGATAATTTTGATGGTTATGAAAATTATAATGTTGAAATAACAAAAAACACTTCAAATGAATTATGGGTAAAAGTTGGAACCAGCATCCTAAAATTCCTTGTCAAATCTGGCGATAATGAAATGATTGTAAGCCATTTTATGGATGGAACATTTGAATCTCAAGAAACTTATCAATTAACTGATTTATCTTATGATTATTTCTGCAATTAACTTGTTTTTTTTAGTTTTGAAATAATTGATGAACTTTCGCAGTTTTTTTCAAGCCCACATCACCAAAGCTATGTTAACATAACTCGCTGTTATAATACAGCGGCTTCACCAGCCACATCACCAAAGCTGTAGTTATAACCAAATTATGTTAAATAGCCACACCAGCCAACGCTTTAATAGGAATAGTTTTTACATTGTTTTTTGAAGATGCTACATTTTCAGAACAAACATTCAGCTAAATTAAAATATTCTGTTTCCAAAGGATCCTCCGGCGCATCCTCAAAAATCAAAATAGCCAGCAACAGTATCATTTTTTATTTTCCAGAACCTTGATAAAATTAGTTTTAAGCTGCCTTGGTGCTAATTTTGTACAAATTGCCATTTGATTTAATTTAAAGCAACAGAAACCTTTATAATCATTGTAGTAACACACCAAGCCAACATTAAAACCAATCAGTAAATCTAGTAAGGAAAATAAAAAATCGATACCCTTGCATTCGCTGCTGCCAGCGCACTACGAGAGTTTAGTTGGTGAAATCTCCCATTTCCCCAAGCCCCTTAGGGTGCAATTTTTTTAAAAAAACGCCACGGCAATCATTTTTCATAAGTGGCTTATCTGTTGGCATTCTTAAAAAAACAGCAACAATTAAAGATTTATTTGAATGTTGGTTGTTGAATTGGTAGTTATTGCTGAATTATTATCTAATTTTTAGTAAATTACAACCTAATTATGAAACGAACTTTAAACTTAAAAAACCTTACTTTTTAGATTTTTAATTGTCTTACAGTACAGAAATCGTACAAATATTAAAAAGATAAAACCGTAAAAGCTTGTTTATTAGCTATTTACGGTTTTTCTAAGTACCTCGGGCGGGAATCGAACCCGCACTTCCTTGCGAAAACTGGATTTTGAATCCAGCGCGTCTACCAATTCCGCCACCGGGGCAAATGTTTCGGTCTGCAAATTTAAAAATATTTTTCAACTAAAACACAAAAACTTCACTTAGTTATAGCATTACCATTGAAATAATTTTAAATTTGCAATCAAAATCCAACAACACACCTAAATACACCGCTAAAAAATGGACATCCCTTACTTAGAACCTAAAATTTTTGCCTGTACACAAAGCAAAGAATTGGCTAAAAACATTGCCAAACATTACGGAATTGCACTTGGAAACGTAGTGGTAACCAGATTTAGCGATGGGGAGTTTCAGCCTGCATTTGTTGAATCGGTTAGAGGAAGACGAATTTTTATTGTGGGTTCCACATTTCCAAATTCAGATAATTTAATGGAAATGCTTTTAATGCTCGATGCAGCAAAAAGAGCTTCAGCACGTCACATTACCGCCGTAATTCCTTATTTTGGTTGGGCCAGACAAGACAGAAAAGACCAGCCGCGTGTTGCTATTGGCGCAAAATTAGTGGCAAACCTTTTGCAAACTGCAGGAGCAACACGAATTATTACCTTGGACTTACACGCTGATCAAATTCAGGGCTTCTTTGAAAAACCAGTGGACCATCTTTTTGCTTCAACCATATTTTTGCCTTACATCCATTCATTAAATCTAAAAAATTTAACCATTGCCTCGCCTGATATGGGCGGTTCTAAACGTGCTTATGCCTACTCTAAATTTTTAGAAAGCGATGTGGTGATTTGTTACAAGCAACGCATAAAAGCAAATGAAATTGATTCCATGGAATTAATTGGCGAAGTAAAAGACCGCCACGTGATTATTGTGGACGATATGGTTGATACCGGCGGAACGCTTGCCAAAGCAGCTGATGTGATGATCGAAAAAGGCGCCTTAAGCGTACGTGCAATTTGCACTCATCCTATTTTATCAGGAAACGCCTATGAACGAATTGAAAACTCTAAATTATTGGAGTTAATTGTTTCAGACACAATTCCTTTAAAAAGAGAAAGTTCTAAAATAAAAGTTGTAACTTGCGCCCCTTTATTCGCGGATGTTATGCATAAAGTGCAGGACAATACATCCATAAGCGGACAATTTTTAATGTAAATAATAATTAAATATAAATAAATAAATAAATGAAATCAATTACAATCACCGGATCTAAAAGAGAAAGCGTGGGCAAAGTAGCTACTAAAGCCTTACGTAATGCTGGACAGGTTCCTTGCGTATTATACGGAGGAGAAAAAGCATTACACTTTTCAGCAGACGAAACTGCATTTAAAAACTTAGTGTACACTCCAAACGTTTATACTGCTAAGATTGAATTTGAAGGAAACAAATACAATGCAATTTTGCAAGACATTCAGTTTCACCCAGTATCAGACAAAATTTTACACATCGATTTTTATCAGTTATTTGATGATAAAATGGTAACCATGGCAATTCCTGTACAATTAGTTGGCACAGCTCCAGGTATTATCAGAGGTGGATCGTTGCGTTTTGCCATGCGTAAATTAAACGTAAGAGCTTTACCTGCAGATTTGCCAGACTTTATTGATGCCGATATTTCAAAATTGGATATTGGAGATAAATTATATGTTACTGAAATGAAAAGCAAAAAATTCAGTATTTTAAATCCAGAAAATACCGTTGTTGCTCAAGTTAGAACTTCTCGTAACGTTGCTAAAGCAGCTACAGTGGAAGCTAAAGGCAAAAAATAATCTATTCAATTAAATATGAAAAAGCGTTGCATTGGCAGCGCTTTTTTCATTTAAATTAACTGCAATCTTTTTACTACTTTTACATGATGCAATGAATAAATTACTAAAATTATTGTTTGGTTCAAAAAAGGAAGCCCCGGCGCAACAGCCCATGAAAAAATATTTAATTGTTGGCTTAGGAAATATTGGCGAAAAATATGCGGAAACCCGTCATAATATCGGGTTTAAAATTTTAGACGAATTGGCCTCAAAAGAAGCCGTTTCTTTTGAAAGCGAAAAACTCGGTGCCATCGCCACTTTCAAATTTAAAGGAAGGACTTTTATTTTGCTGAAACCTTCAACTTATGTGAATTTAAGCGGCAAAGCCGTGAAATATTGGCTTACCAAAGAAAACATTCCCATTGAAAATTTATTGGTCATTTGTGACGATTTAAACTTGGATTTTGGCGCCATTCGCTTAAAAGCAAAAGGAAGCGACGGCGGGCATAATGGCTTAAAAGACATTACGGCCGTTTTACAAACCCAGGAATATGCGCGATTCCGGTTTGGCGTTGGTTCACAATTTTCAAAAGGCCGCCAGGTAGATTTTGTTTTGGGCGAATGGGACAAAAATGAATTAAAAGCACTTCCCGAGCGTTTGGACAAATCCGCTGAACTCATCAAATCATTTGGCACCGCCGGGCTAAACCTCACCATGAACACCTTTAACGGTACCTAAAACAATTGCACTTTTAATTTTATTGCGGGCGTTCCCTTTCAGGTCGGGCTTTTTGTTACAATCTTTTTTTCGGAAAAAACCTCAAAAAAGTATTTCCGCTGCTATCCCTAACTCAAATCGAATTTCGATTTTTTAACATTTTACTTCTAATGTTTAATAGTTAACTTTAACTTCAAACACTATTTAATTATAAAACAACGCGTTATTCTTCCTATATTTACTTTTTCAATAAAACCTTAAAATGGCCAAAACCAAAACCTTATTTTTTTGTCAAAATTGTGGTGCCCAATATGCAAAATGGCTCGGACAATGCACTTCTTGCAACGAGTGGAATACCATTGTTGAAGAAGTGATACAGGTTGAAGAAAAAAGAAACTGGAAACAATCCTCCGCTCCAAAAAAAACCAATAAAGCGATAAAAATCAACGATATCGCTTTTGACAAAGAAGACCGAATTTCAACCAAAAACAAGGAACTCGACAGGGTTTTAGGAGGTGGTTTGGTAAAAGGTTCAATGTTATTATTGGGCGGTGAACCAGGAATTGGGAAGTCAACGTTGCTCTTGCAAATCGCATTGACAATGCCAAAAAAAGTATTGTACGTTTCGGGAGAAGAAAGCCAGTCGCAAATAAAAATGCGCGCAGAAAGATTGCAAAACTCAAACACCAATTGTTTAATTTTAACCGAAACAAACACGCAAAACATTTTTAGGGCCATTGAAGAAATAAATCCGGAAGTTGTGGTGATAGATTCTATCCAAACACTTTATACAGAATATATTGACGCTTCCCCAGGCTCTATTTCACAAATCAGGGAAACCACGGCTGAGTTGATAAAGTTTGCCAAAGAAACCGCAACGCCGGTACTTTTAATTGGGCACATCACCAAAGACGGAAATATTGCCGGCCCGAAAGTTTTAGAACATATGGTTGACGTTGTCCTGCAATTTGAAGGCGACAGAAATCATGCTTACAGAATTGTGCGCGCACAAAAAAACCGATTTGGCTCCACTGCGGAAATCGGCATTTACGAAATGCAATCTTTTGGCTTGCGTGAAGTTGAAAATCCATCAGAAATTTTAATTTCCCAGAAAGAAGAAGATTTAAGCGGCACCGCCATTGCCGCAACTTTAGAAGGAATGCGACCTTTAATGATCGAAGTTCAGGCGTTAGTAAGCACCGCGGTTTACGGAACGCCACAACGCTCGGCAACCGGTTACGACACCAAACGTTTAAACATGCTTTTGGCAGTTTTAGAAAAACGCGCCGGATTTAGATTGGGCGCAAAAGATGTGTTTTTAAATATTGCAGGAGGCATAAAAGTGGATGATCCGGCCATTGATTTGGCGGTGATATGCGCCATTTTATCCTCCAATGAAGATGTCTCTATCGCTCAGGATTTTTGTTTTGCCGCTGAAATTGGCCTCACTGGAGAAATTCGCCCGGTAAACCGTGTGGAACAGCGAATTATGGAAGCCGAAAAATTAGGCTTTCACAAAATATTTGTTTCAAAATTCAATAAAATTAGCAGCACAAACCACAAAATAGAAGTGGTTAAAGTCACAAAAGTGGAAGATATATTTGCCAACTTATTTTCATAAAAAAACCGAGTAAAACTCGGTTTTTTTATGCTATTTGTCTAAGTGTTGCTTTTTATTGACTTCAATAATATATTTTTCCAAAGCCATCGTCATTGAAGGAGATTCAGGAGTTGGTGCCTGAATATTGCATTTTAAACCGGCATCGGTCGCCGCTTTTATGGTTGAATTGCCAAATACGGCAATACGCGTGTCATTTTGCTTGAAATCAGGGAAATTTTGAAATAATGATTCAATTCCTGATGGACTAAAAAAGACCAAAATATCATAAAATACATTTTCTAAATCAGATAAATCGCTTATCAGTGTTTTATAAAAAATACCGCGCTCCCAATTAACGCTAATTTCATTTAAAGTTTGAGGCACAATATCTTTTAACTTATCGGATGAAGGCAATAAAAACTTTTCATCCTTGTATTTTTTAATAATTTTTGCCAAATCGGCAAAAGTGCGCTCGCCTACATAAATTTTACGTTTGCGATATACCACATACTTTTGTAAATAATACGCCACTGCTTCCGATTCACAAAAATATTTCATGTCATCGGGCACCGCAAAACGCATTTCTTCAGCAATTCTAAAAAAGTGATCAACTGCATTTCTGCTGGTCAAAATAATAGCCGTATAATTTTTTAAATCAATTTTTTGGGCTCTCACCTCTTTAGCAGAAACACCTTCAACATGAATAAATGGTCTAAAGTCAATTTTAACCTTTTGTTTTTCCGACAATTCTAAGTATGGTGAATTTTCAGTTTTAGGGGTTGGTTGAGAAACTAAAATTGTTTTCACTTTCATAAACTTCAATTTTGTTTTTTAGATTGTTAATTTTAAAATAATCGCTAAAGGTGCTATTTCTAGTGCGCAAATGTACAAAATAAAATAAAATAAGTTATTAATAATGAGCTTTTTATTATTTACAAGGATTAAACTGTACCGTAAAATCAGCAATAATGTAAGGACTAAAATTGTGATTTTTAAATAAAATTCTTTGTGAAAATTTACATATACACTAAGAACTAAAAACGGCAATATCCACAATATTAGGTTGTTAAAATAGCTTACCTTGTCATAAACAATTCTATTGCATTTACTTTTTATATTGAATATCTCGGCTAAAAACTGGCCAATTAAATACCGAAAACAAAAATACAAACCCACTCCTGCAACTAACAATAAATAGCCATTTAGTTCGTTTAACCTCGGAGAAAATTGCCATAAATTATTTGCAAAATAAAACAGCAGGGAAAGCGCAAGAATTTGTATCATAAACATTGAAAATTGAAATAAATTCAGGATATCATTCTTCTCTTTATTGAAATAAATAAAAAGGTATTTATTGGAGATAAACAGCGTAGCAGTATGAAGCAACCTGTCTTTATAAATAACTTTTGCCAGGGCCAAAAAAATAAGGATTGCCAAAAAAACAAGTGAAACCCAATGGTGATTTTGGTGTATTATTTCTTTTGCCTCAAACATCAAGTATGTTATTATTTAAACGCAAAATTAGTGATAATTTGTTTTATCTTTGCTCCGTAATTTTATTTTATGTCGAATACGCTTGTCATCATCCCAACTTATAACGAAACAGAAAATATTGAGGCAATTGTCAGAGCCGTGTTTTCACAAGAAAAACAATTCGATATTTTGGTTGTTGACGACAGCTCTCCTGACGGAACCGGCGATATTGTCACCAATTTGCAACAAGAATTTTCGAATTTATTTTTAGAAGTCAGACATGAGAAAAGCGGTTTGGGAACTGCCTATATTCACGGATTTAAATGGGCGATTGCTAAAAATTATGACTATCTCATTGAGATGGATGCCGATTTTTCGCACAATCCAAATGATTTAATGCAATTGTATAACGCTTGTGCAGAAGATGGCGCCGATTTTTCGGTAGGATCAAGGTATTTAAATAATAAAATTAACGTAATCAATTGGGATTTTAAACGGCTGTTTTTATCCTATTTTGCCTCTAAATACGTAAGATTAATTACTCAAATACCCATTTATGACACAACCGCAGGGTTTGTTTGCTATAAACGCAAAGTATTGGAAAATATAGAATTAGATAAAATAAAGTTTGTAGGTTATGCGTTTCAGATTGAAATGAAATTTAAAGCGTGGAAAAAAGGATTCAAACATAAGGAAGTTTCCATTATTTTTACCGACCGAAAAAAAGGAACATCGAAAATGAGTGGTTCAATAATTTCTGAAGCCGTTTTTGGTGTCATAAAAATGCGCTTAGAAAGATTGCCAAAATAAAAGAAGAAGAAGACTATGAGTTTATTGCTAATTAAAAATGCCCGTATTGTAAACGAAGGAAAGATAATTGACGGCGATGTGCTAATAGATGGAGAATTTATTGTGGATATTGACAGCTCAATCAGCTCAAAATCGGCAGATACCACTATTATTGACGCTGAAGGAAAATATTTAATTCCCGGATTAATAGATGATCAGGTTCACTTTCGCGAACCTGGATTAACCCATAAAGCGACCATTGAATCTGAAAGCAAAGCTGCCATTGCAGGAGGCATAACGTCATTTATAGAAATGCCGAATACGGTGCCGCAAGCAACAACGCAAGAACTGCTGGAACAAAAATTTGAAATTGCATCAAAAACATCTTATGCCAACTATTCATTTATGTTTGGCGGCACCAATGATAATTTGGAGGAATTGTTGAAAACAAATCCGGCCAATGTTGCCGGGATTAAATTGTTTTTGGGCTCTTCAACAGGAAATATGCTGGTTGATGACGAGAAAGTGCTGGAAAAAATATTTTCTTCCACAAAAATGCTCATTGCGGTTCATTGTGAAGATGAAGCAACCATAAAGAAAAATTTGGAAACCTATTTGAAAGAATATGGTGAAGATATTCCCGTAAAATTTCATCCGAAAATCAGAAGCGAGGAAGCTTGTTATATCTCCTCATCCAAAGCGATTAAACTTGCAAAAAAAACGGGTGCGCGATTGCATGTTTTTCATTTATCTACAGCAAAAGAAACTGAACTTTTTTCGCATAAAGGACCGGTAGAAAAAAAACAAATTACCGCCGAAGTTTGTGTACATCATCTTTGGTTTGATGAAAGTGATTATGAAACTAAGGGAAATTTAATAAAGTGGAATCCCGCCATTAAAACCTTGCATGACAAAGAAGGTTTGTTAAAAGCACTGCTCGATGACAAAATTGATGTGATTGCAACAGATCACGCGCCGCACACAAAGGAAGAAAAGGAACAGGTTTACACAAAAGCGCCAAGCGGCGGGCCAATGGTGCAACATGCTTTGCCGGCTCTGTTAAAAATGGTTCAACAGGGAAAAATTTCCATTGAAAAAATAGTGGAGAAAATGAGCCACAATCCGGCAAAAATTTTCAAAATAGAAAAAAGGGGATTTATCAGAAAAGGATATTACGCAGATTTGGTTCTGCTTGATATTTCTTCGCCTTGGACTGTTACCAAAGACAATATTTTGTACAAATGCGGCTGGTCTCCTTTTGAAGGAACCACCTTTTACTCAAAAATTACGCATACCTTTGTAAATGGCCATTTAGTTTATAAAAACGGCAAATTTAATGACGGCAATAAAGGCAAAAGATTATTGTTTAATAGAACAAATGAAAAAAATTAGTTACCTCCTTTTTTTAGGTATTTTTTTAATTGGTTGCACCAGCAACACCATCATAAAAAAGCCCGACAATTTAATTCCCAAAAAACAAATGGTGGATTTGCTGACTGATTTGGTTATTGCCTCAGGAGCCGAAAATATTAAAAATAACAGTCTTCAGCGTAACGTAAACTATTATCCGTTGGTTTTTAAAAAGTATGGAATAGACAGCACGCGTTTTAAAGAAAGCAATTATTACTATACTTCACGCATTGATGACTATGAGGAAATTCTGAAAGAAGTTGACGAGCGGCTTAAAGCAATGAAAAAAGAATTGGACGATCAAATTAAATTGCAGGATTCTCTTAAAAATGATTCCATAAAAAATCTTCGGGAAAATTTTAAAAAGGTGCCTAAACGACCTCGTAAAATTGATTCTTTAAAAAGTGTTCCGTTAAAATAAGCAGTTATCTTTTTTCATTTTTATAAAGTGCACAAACACTTTTTATGGTGTCGGAAATGGTTTCAAAATTAAAATTCAACGTTTTTTGTATTTTTTCTGAAGAATAATAACGTTTGTCATGAATGGATTTCGCCGCATGTTTCGTTAGCGTTGGCGGATTATTTATTAAAATCGATTTCAATATTTCCAATCGCCAGCCTATGGCACTCATTAATTTTGTGACTTTTATGGAAGGCGGTTTTTTTCCCAAATTTTGTGCAATTTGAAAGAATATGCTTTTAAAACTGCTGTTTTCGGCCACCAAAATATAGCGTTCGTTTACGATGTCGCTTTTCATGAGCAAAATCATCGCTTTTACCACATCTTTTACAGAAACAAAACCCATAACTCCTTCACTGTAGAAAGAAAATCCCTTCTCAATTTTAGAAAATAAAGCGCCAGATCCCTGATGCCAAAATCCTGCGCCCAAAATGATTCCGGGATTTACAATTACAACAGGAACGCCTTCTTGTGATGCGCGCCAAACTTCCATTTCTGAAGCATATTTTGTCATTGCATAACCGTAACTAACTTTCTCCATATTCCATTCATCGGCTTCGGTCATATATTTATTGGTGACCGATTTTTCAATGGTTGCCACAGAACTTACAAAGCACAATTTTTTGACCTTGTTTTCAATACAAAAATTCACAATATTCGAAGTTCCTTCAATATTAATTTGCTCCATGGCTGCATAATCTTTGGAATTAAAAGAAACCAAAGCTGCGGCATGATAAACTTGCGTCACATTTTTATAGGCTTCTTCCAAAGAAATAATATCGGTGATATCGGCTTCAACCCAATCAATTTTTTTAAAAAGCATTTCATAATCCGCAGAAAAATATTGAAATACATTTTTTACGGCATCTAAATTGCTGTTTTTTCTGTGAATCGCTTTTATCGAATCATTTTCCAACGAAAGATGATACAACAAATGCGAACCCACCAAACCTGTTCCTCCGGTTACTAAAATCATAAGACGAAAGTATAAAAAATGTTTGTTTTTATAGCGCAAACATCATTTTAAAAAACCAATCCCCAAAAGCCTTAACTAACAAGTAAAATTTTATCTTTGCTGAAATTTAAAAATTTGATGATGAATTTTGTTGAAGAACTGCGTTGGAGAGGCTTGTTACACGATATCATGCCCGAAACTGAAGAATATTTGCTGAAAAATAAAACCACAGGATATATTGGATTTGACCCAACTGCCGATTCGTTGCATATTGGAAGTTTGGTGCCTATTATTTTGCTGATGCATTTTCAAAAAGCAGGACACAATCCGATTGCTTTGGTTGGCGGCGCCACAGGAATGGTGGGCGATCCTTCAGGAAAATCGGAAGAACGCAACTTGCTGGATGAAGAAACTTTGGCCAAAAATGTTGCCGGCGTAAAAGCACAATTGGCGCGTTTTTTAAACTTTGACAGCACTACGGATAACGCCGCACAGTTGGTGAACAATTACGACTGGATGAAAGAAATTTCACTGATTGAATTTGTCCGCGATATTGGCAAACACATTACCGTAAATTATATGATGGCGAAAGATTCAGTGAAAAAACGCCTGGATTCCGAGTCGCAAACCGGAATGAGTTTTACTGAATTTACCTACCAATTGTTTCAGGGTTACGATTTCTATCATTTATATAAAGAAAAAGACTGCAAACTTCAAATGGGCGGCTCCGACCAGTGGGGAAATATTACCACGGGAACAGAATTAATCAGAAGAAAGGCGCAAGGAAAAGCGTATGCATTAACGTGTAAATTGATCACAAAGGCCGACGGAACAAAATTTGGTAAAACTGCCAGCGGAAATATTTGGTTGGATGCGAACAGAACCTCGCCTTACAAATATTACCAGTATTGGTTAAACTGTTCTGATGAAGATGCCGAAAGTTATATTAAAATTTTCACTTTTTTAGACAAAGAAACCATTGAAACTTTAATTGCCGAACATCAAAAAACACCGCATCTGCGCATTCTGCAAAAAAAAATTGGGGAAGAAGTCACCATTATGACACACGGGAATGAAGCGTTTGAAAACGCCATTAAAGCCTCAAATATTTTGTTTGGAAATTCTACCGCCGATGATTTAAAAACCTTGGACGAACAAACATTTCTGGATGTTTTTGAAGGCGTTCCACAAGCAGAAATTGAACGTGCTGTTATTGAAAACGATTTGGGAATTGTGGCTGCTTTTGCCGATTACGGTTTTTTGAAATCGAATGGCGAAGTGCGCAGGGCTTTAAGCGAAAATTCAATTTCGGTAAACAAAGAAAAGGTAAACGAAGATTTTGTGATTACACCAAATGATTTAATTGCCGATAAATTTGTGCTGCTGCAACGCGGAAAAAAAAGCTATTATTTACTGAAAGTGGTTTAAATGAATTCCTACAAATATTGAAATAATATAGAGCGACTCCTGAAAATGAAGTCGCTTTTTTATGACATCACCATTAAATTACAGCCTCTGATATCCGAATTGTCAAACCTGCCCAAAACCTCAAAGGTGCCGTTTTCGTAAGTTTTTCCTAAATCTTGTGTGGCAATAAAAGAACAGGAATTTCTGTTTGCCAAATCTATAATATTGATGCCGCCCGATTTACCTTCCGGCAAAACCGTTAAGGCATCTTCCGTATCTCGTGTCAGTATTTTCATCCAGGGCGGACATTCAAAGATCCCGCTTCCTTTGGAATAAGCCTGGCTCAACAATTCAGTCATTCCATATTCCGAATGGATTTTTTCAACGCCAAAACCTTCGCATAAAATTTGGTGCAATTCATCCCGAATCAGCTCTTTTCTTCGGCCTTTCATGCCGCCGGTTTCCATAACAATGGTATTTTTTAACTGAAATTTGTGTTTCTCAACCAAATCCAGCAAAGCAAAAGAAACGCCAATCAGCAATACTTTTTCGTTATTTTTATCCAATTCCACTAAATTCCTGGTCAATTCTTCCAAATTGTTCAGATAAAACCCGCTTTTTTTATTTTTCGATTTCCGAATAAAATCGTTCACCATATAAATCAAGGAAGATCCGTCTCGTTCCAAATAAGAAGGCAACAAAGCCAAAACGGCATAATCCTCAATGGCGCCATAAAAATGCTGAAATCCCTTGGTGAAGCTTTCTTCGTAAATAGACAAATCAGTAACAAAATGCTTGCTTTGCTCATTTCCTGTGGTTCCGCTGCTTAAAAATACGCGCTGTGCGGCTTCTTTTGAAGATACAACATTATGTGATTTGAAGAATTGAATCGGTAAAAAAGGAATTTTATCAACTTTGTCAATGCTTTCAATATCAATATGCAAAAGGGTTAAAAATTCCTTATAAACCAAGTTGTTTTTAGCCTGAAATTGAAATATCTCAAGCGCCATTTTTTCAAATTCACTGTTGCTATGAAGGTTAAAAACGCTATTTCTTTTCATAAAAATTGTGAAACACCACAAAAGTAATGTAAATTTACGCAACCTATTATCTTTTTAGGTATCTTATTAACAATTAAAATGCTCGTATTTGGGGTTAGATGATCTCATAAAACAGTGTGCTAATAACGATCGACAGGCACAAAAGGAAATTTACCAGCTTTTTGCAGGTAAGTTATTTTCCATATGCTTAAAGTACTCTAAAAACAAACAAGAGGCCCAAGACAATTTTCAAGATGGCTTTATCGTCATTTTTGACAAAATTGGGCAGTTTAATTTTAAAGGATCGTTTGAAGGCTGGTTAAAACGGGTAATGATTAACACAGTTTTGCTGAAATACAGAAAGAAAAATGTGTTAAATATTGTGGCGGAAGATATTCCTGATGAGGTGATTGTTGACGTTGATGATGATGAAATTTCTTTAGATTTTTTACTGAGTCTAATCAATGAATTGCCCGACAGGTATCGACTGGTTTTTAACCTTTACGCTTTAGACGGTTATTCCCACAAAGAAATTTCAGAAATGATGCAAATTGCGGAAGGCACCTCAAAATCAAATTTAGCCAGAGCAAGAGCCATTTTAAAACAAAAAATTGAAATTCATCAAAAAGCACAACAATCGATTTAAGTTAAAAGATACTAGTGAAAGAATTAAAAAATATTGATAGATTATTCCAAGAGATTTTAAAAGACTTTGAGGTTTCCCCACCTATCGAAGCATGGGATGCTATTGAAAACAGGTTAATGCCAAGAACTAAAAAAAGGGGAATTCCTTTTTGGCTTAAAATTTCCAGTGTTGCGGCCTTATTCATTTTATTTTTTAGTGTCGGAACCATTTATTTCCTTCCAAAAAATAATTTTTCCAAAAATTTCTTTCAAAAACAATTGATCAACAAAGAAATTTCAACCCAAAAAGATTCAGCAACTGAAATTACTGTTAAGGAAAAATTAAAGGAAATGCAAAAAGTGGTGACCGCTTTAAGCAAAGAACTGGCCGAAATTGAAAACAGCAACAATTTTACCGTAAAAGCTGAGGAAAAAACAACTGAACAAACTGCTTCTACTCAAAAATCAGAAAACAGCTTTTTATTTAAAGACGCCAAAAACTTACCATTATCTAAATTCGCCCACAAAGAAGTTTCAAAAAAAGAAATCACAGAAAGTAAATTTACCGTTGCCACCATTTTCGCGCCAATTTATTTTAGTTCATTTGGTGATGGTTCGGGAATTGACGCGCAGTTTAAAGACAATCCGTCGTCAGGAAATTCATCATATTCCTACGGCGTAAAAGTTGCCTATCAGCTTACAAACAAATTCAGCTTGCAATCGGGTGTTAACCTCATCAATTTAGGCCTAACAACCAATAACATTTATGTTACGCCAGGCGTGGCAGTTGTCGGTTTTTCAAATTTATCTGCCAATCCACTTTTGTCAAGAACCGCAGATATTTCAGCACTTAAAGAAAATGGACAAATTACTGATGACCTTTCTGGCGGCAGCATCAATCAGGTTTTTGGCTATGTGGAAATTCCTGTTGAGGTAAAATATAGCGTTACAGACGGAAAATTCGGCATCAATTTGGTGGGTGGATTTAGTACGTTGCTTTTAAACAGGGACGAAGTTTTTGTTGAAACCAACAGTTTCTCCCAAAGTTTAGGCTCATCAAACAACTTAAGATCCGTAAATTTTAGCGGTAATATTGGGCTGGACATCGATTATTCGCTCTATAAAAATTTATTCATCAACGTTTCGCCAATGTTCAAAGTGCAAACAAGTACCTTTTCTAAAAACTCAGGCAGCATTCAGCCTTATTATTTAGGAGTTTATACAGGTTTAAATTATAAGTTTTAGTTGGTTTATTTATTTGGTTGGTTACCAAATATTGAATGAAGAAAGCCGTTTCAATTATGAAACGGCTTTTCTTTTTACAAAATATTTTGGGCGTTCCCCTTTGGGTCAGGCTTTCACTACTCGCTTTTTTTGCGATAAAAAATCGCAAAAAATAGCTCAAACAAACCGTTCAATCCTTAACGCAAATCCAATTGGCGCATGGTCTCCTTTTTTATTATTCAGCAAAAAAACATAAAAATCCTATATTTCTTTTACCAAAATTTCAAGAATTGGGCGGTATTATTCGTATTTTTACACAATCTTAAATCAATAAAGGAATTCTACTTATGGAAATTACGGCAATAGAAAAAACAATACAACAAGCTTTAGACAAACTAGGTGTTAAAACGTTGAATAACGGAACCTCAACAGGCTCAAATTTCTTTGGAGTTGGTGAAATTATAGAATCCTATTCTCCTGTAAACGGCAAATTGATCGGTAAAGTAAGCACAACTACCAAAGATGATTTTGAAAAAGTAATGAAATCCGCAGAAGCGGCTTTCACCATTTGGAGGGTAAAACCGGCACCGCAACGCGGCGAAATTGTGCGTCAGTTTGGCGAAAAATTACGTGAACTAAAAAAACCTTTGGGCGAGCTGGTTTCTTATGAAATGGGAAAATCTTTGCAGGAAGGTTTGGGAGAAGTTCAGGAAATGATAGACATCTGCGACTTGGCTGTCGGATTGTCAAGACAGCTGTACGGTTTTACCATGCATTCCGAACGTCCCGGACACAGAATATACGACCAATATCACCCATTGGGTATTGTGGGCATTATCTCCGCATTTAACTTTCCGGTCGCTGTTTGGTCCTGGAATACTGCATTGGCTTTGATTGCCGGCGATGTTTGCGTTTGGAAAGCTTCAGAAAAAGCGCCTTTATGCAGCATTGCCTGCCAAAACATCATAGCCGGTGTTTTAAAAGAAAATAACTTGCCCGAAGGTATTTCATGCATCATCAATGGTGATTATAAAGTGGGCGAATTTATGACCAAAGACAAGCGTATTTCCTTAGTTTCAGCTACAGGCTCCATAAGAATGGGTAAAATTGTGGCAAAAACTGTCGCGGAACGTTTGGGAAAATCGTTATTGGAATTAGGCGGCAACAACGCGATTATTATTACGCCAAGCGCAGATATTAAAATGACCATTATTGGCGCGGTATTTGGCGCTGTGGGAACAGCCGGACAACGTTGCACTTCAACGCGAAGGTTAATTATTCACGAATCTATCTATGAGCAGGTGAAAAACGCTCTAATGAAAGCTTACGAACAATTGCGCATAGGAAATCCGTTGGACGAAAACAACCACGTTGGGCCTTTAATTGACAAAGATGCGGTTAAAATGTATGAAAACGCTTTGGCCGAAGCTGTTAAAGAAGGCGGAAAAATTATTGTGGAAGGCGGCGTTTTAAGCGGAAAAGGTTACGAAAGTGGCTGTTATGTAAAACCCGCAATTGTTGAAGCCGAAAATCATTTTGAAATTGTGCAGCACGAAACGTTTGCGCCAATTTTATATTTGATAAAATATTCTGGGGAACTTAAAAATGCCCTTGCATTGCAAAACGGTGTTGTGCAAGGACTTTCCTCTGCAATTATGACCAACAATTTACGAGAAGCAGAACTGTTTTTGTCAGTTCAGGGTTCCGACTGCGGTATCGCTAATGTAAATATTGGCACTTCTGGCGCTGAAATTGGCGGTGCTTTTGGCGGGGAAAAAGAAACAGGAGGCGGACGAGAATCTGGTTCCGATGCCTGGAAAGTTTATATGAGACGCCAAACAAACACCATTAATTACACCACAGAATTGCCTTTGGCGCAAGGCATAAAATTTGATTTGGACTAAATTTAGATTGATAAAAGATTCCTAAATAAAAAGTTCTTAGACTCAAATCAAATTTGAGTTTAAGAACTTTTTTAAAATCTTGCTTTCTAAGAAAATATGTTACTAAAAAGAATAGGACAAACCAACGCCCAGCATTTGTTTTATTTGGATTTTTGGTCCTGCGGGAACCAATATTCCATCATTATTTAGGTCTTCTTTACGCTTAACATCATCATCATATAAAAAATGTGAACCCACATTGGCCGTTACGTGTTTGTTAATGGTCATATCAAAATTCACTTCCCAGTTCACATCCACATTGCCATATCTGTTTAAATAATCGGAATATAAAATCAGTTTATTGCTCATTTTTATATTTTCCATCAATTTTGTTTTCCACTCGCTGGAAACATAAGTTCCCATCTCCACTTTTAAATTTTCACCTGAAGTCAACAAATTACCCAAATCGTCATAAACAGCCGGAGGAACACCAAAAGCGCCTTCATTTGCCAAAACTTGGTTATAAACAAAAGTCATTTTATTGGTGAGCGGGGAAAGATATATTTTAAGTTCATTTTCCTTCGAAAAATATTCAGATCCAACGCCCAAGAAATTGTAAGCAGGAGAAAAGAACTTTGATATTGGTTTTTCGGTATTTGGATAAATATAACCATTTGTGAACTGCGTTTTAAAATTGAATTTTGCAGAATAATACCACTTAGACGTAATGTCTTTTCTGTAGCCAAATGTTGAATTTAACTCAATTAAATCCTCTGTTTTCCGTAATTCACGCCTGGCTTCTTTATTTAAACCGTAATTGGCTTTCAATTCATTTTCCCAAACTTTATGATTATTTTTGTAATCTCTTTTTATGTTTATTTTCGCGATGCCAGAAATTGAATTGTTCCCTCCGGCACTCCAATTAACGAATGAATTTTGGGTAAAAATCAATCGAAAATTATTGGTTTCCTCCCAATGTGTGACAGGGGCCAAATTGAGGTCCAGTGTGTCTTTTGAAGTTGTTGCTTTTGTGGTGAGGGTGTAAAGAATTGTGAAAATAAAGAATAGTTTTAATCGCATTTTACTATAATATTAGGGGCTAAAAATATTTCGGCAAAGAAACACAAAATATTTTTTTTTATAAAAGTTTCAACAGGAATTCCTTTATTTTTTCTTTAGATAAATGAATGCTTTCAAACAATTCATCCACTTTTCCGTGTTCAATAAAATGATCCGGAATCCCTAAATGTTTAACGGTTTTGTTGTTATAATTATTGTTTGAAGCAAATTCTAAAATAGCGCTTCCAAATCCGCCGACAATTGTGCCGTCTTCAATAGTGACAATGGTTTCAAACTTTTTAAATACTTCATGAAGTAATTTTTCATCCAAAGGTTTTACAAAACGCATCGAATAATGTGCAACCTTATATTTTGGTAATTCTTGTTGAAGTTCAATCAATTTATTTCCGATAGTGCCAATGCTTAACACCGCAATTTCTGAACCTTCTGAAACACAAATCCCCTTTCCAATCTCAATTTTGGTAAAAGGCTGTTTCCAATCAATAAGGGTTCCTTGTCCGCGAGGATAACGAATCGCCAGCGGAAAATCAATGCCCAATTGCGCCGTGTACATAATATTGCGCAATTCTATTTCATTTAAAGGCGCAAAAATCACCATATTTGGAATGCAGCTCAAATAAGCCATATCAAATGCTCCGTGGTGCGTTGCGCCATCTTCGCCCACAATTCCGGCTCTGTCTATGCAAAAAATTACCGGTAAATTTTGCAAAGCCACATCATGTATAATTTGGTCATAGGCGCGTTGCAAAAATGTGGAATAAATGGCACAAAAAGGAATGAATCCCTGCGTGGCCATTCCGGCAGCCAACGTCACCGCATGTTGTTCGGCAATGCCCACATCAAAAGCCCTTTCGGGCATTTCATCGAGCATTAATTTAAGCGAACTTCCTGTGGGCATTGCAGGCGTAATCCCCACAATTTTTGGATTTTTTTTTGCCAATTCCACAATTGTTTCGCCAAAAACATCTTGATATTTTGGCGGTTGCGGCACCTTATTTTTGGTAGGCAATTCACCGGTTATCTTATCGAATTTCCCCGGTGCATGATAAGTGACCTGGTCATTTTCCGCTTGTTGCAGTCCTTTTCCTTTGGTGGTAATGATATGCAAAAACTTAGGGCCTTTAATAGACTTTAAGCGCTCTAATTCCGTAATAATCTCATCAATATTATGTCCGTCAATCGGTCCGGTATAATTAAAATTCAGCGCCTCAATAATGTTGTTTTTCCGAACTTTTTTGCCTGCTTTCACATCGGTAAAATACTTTTTTAAAGCCCCGACGCTCGGGTCAATTCCCATGGCGTTGTCGTTTAAAATAATCAGTAAATTGGCGTCGGTAACCCCGGCATGGTTCAATCCTTCAAAAGCCATTCCGCTCGCAATGGAAGCATCGCCAACAACCGCAATATGCTGCTTTTGAAAATCGCCTTTCAATTTTGAGGCAAGCGCCATTCCCAAAGCCGCAGAAATCGCAGTGGAAGAATGCCCTGTGCCAAAGGCATCGTAAACACTTTCGCTTCGTTTTGGAAAACCTGAAATTCCGCCCAGCTGACGGTTTGTGTGAAAAATGTCCCTTCTGCCTGTTAAAATTTTATGTCCATAAGCCTGATGGCCAACGTCCCAAATCAGCAAATCGTTTGGCGTATCAAACACATAATGCAGCGCAATGGTCAATTCCACAACGCCCAAACTGGCGCCCAAATGCCCTTCTTTGGCGGCAACAATGGCAATAATAAATTCGCGCAGTTCTTTGGCAACAGTTTTAAGTTGATTTTTGGCCAGCTTCCGCAGGTCTTTCGGATCGTTAATATGCGCTAATAAATTTGTTTTCACTACTACAAAACTAAGCTATTTAAATTGTTCAATGAATTAAAAATAATTACTTTTGATGCATGATGGATCCATTTGACGACACTTATTTTATGCGACGCGCTTTGCGGGAGGCGGAAATGGCTTTGGACAAAAATGAAGTTCCCATTGGAGCGGTCATTGTGATGAACAACCAAGTTATTGCCCGCGCGCATAATTTAACGGAAACTTTAAATGATGTGACCGCGCACGCCGAAATGCAGGCTTTTACGGCGGCGGCAGATTATTTAGGCGGTAAATACCTAAAAGATTGCACCTTGTATGTGACTTTGGAGCCTTGCCAAATGTGCGCAGGTGCCAGTTATTGGACACAAATAGGCAGAATTGTATATGGTGCTTCTGAAGATAAAAGAGGGTTTTTGGCAATGAAAACTACCTTACACCCAAAAACAGTGGTTGTTGGCGGTGTGTTGGAAGAAGAGTGCAGCAAGCTTTTAAAGCGATTTTTTATTGAAAAGCGAAATTTAAATTGATAACTAAAATTTTTGTTCGCTTTTACTTCGCTCTTCAAGGTCTTTTTTAAATTTATCAAAAGTAAAATCGCTTATGTTTTTGTTTTTATACCGATGATAAAGAAATAAAGGCATTAAGACAAAAGCCACAATTAGCACCCCTATTCCAATCACAATTTCTCCTCTGGCATCACCAGCGTTTTTTAGGTAAAAACCGGTGGCCAGCATTCCCAAAGAAAGTATCAAAATAAAAATAATCACATATTTCATTCTTTTAATTGTATATTTATTGTGCGTAAAACTACAAAAAACCATACATTTAAATAAACTTTAAACTGTAAATATGTATCGTTTTTTATTCATCTTTTTTATGTTGTCCTTATCTTGCAGTGAACAGAAGCCGGAACCAACAATGGAAATTCAAAAAAACAAAAAAGTGGTGATTGCACACAGAGGCGCTTCGGGATATTTGCCCGAACACAGCTTGCCGGCAAAAGCAATGGCTTATGCGATGGGCGCCGATTATTTGGAGCAGGACATTGTGTTGAGCAAAGACAATATTCCTATCGTGATCCACGATATTCATTTGGAAACGGTTACCGATGTTGCCCAAAAATTTCCGAAGAAAAAAAGAGATGATGGCCGATTTTATGTGATCGATTTCACTTTTGAAGAACTGAAACAATTAAATGTTTCTGAAAGATTTGATCCCGCAACCAACAAAGCTGTTTTTCCAAACCGGTTTCCCGTATTCACCTCAACATTCAAATTGCATTCTTTGCGGGAAGAAATTGAATTTATTCAAGGATTAAATAAAAGCACCGGAAAAAATATTGGCATTTATCCAGAAATTAAGGAACCGGAATTTCACAGAAAAGAAGGCAAGGATATTTCAAAAATAGTGTTGGAAGTTTTAAATGATTATGGCTACAAAACCAAAAAAGACAATTGTATGTTGCAGTGTTTTGATGCCAAAGAGCTAAAAAGAATCAGAAATAAATTGAAAAGCGAGCTTTTTTTGGTGCAATTGATGGAATTTAAATCCGATGAAAAATTGGAAGAAATTGCTGCTTATGCTGATGGCATCGGACCTTGGATTCCCCAAATTATAAAAGGAAAGGAAAACGGAAAATGGCAAATCACAAATTTGGTCGCCAACGCGCACAAGCTCAATTTAAAAGTCCACGCCTACACTTTTAGGGCTGATCAATTGGACGGTTTTGATTCGTTTGAAGCATTGTTGCAAGTTGCTTTATATGAAGCAAATGTTGATGGCGTTTTTACCGATTTTCCCGATAAAGTGGTGGCATTTATTGGTAAAAGGAAATAAGGTTTCTGTTTTTTAAAAATCCTATATGATAGTTTCATTTACTGTTCTATAATGAAAACTACGGGGGAAAATGATAAAAACGGAATTCTTTTAACCGCAAGGAACCTTTAGGAAAAATACGCAAAGTGCTAAATGGCTAAATATTTCTTTGTGTAACTTGGTGGTTCTCTGAGAAACTCCGTGTGATTAAAAAATATTACACAGAGATTCACAAAGGAAAAAACACAAAGATTCACAAAGGAAATCTTGCAACAAATAGGCTATTTGGAATATTATTTTTTTGTTTTAAGAAACTTAATCCTGAAAACTAAGCCGTTACATCAATTAATTTTCTTCTATAAGCGGTAAGCAAGCGCGATTTTGAGATAAACCCGAAGTATTTTCCGTCTTTAAGCACCACCAAATTCCAAGCGCCACACCTTTTAAACTTGTTCAAAATATCCTCGGCAGAGTCTTTTTCGTAATAAATAATATCCGATCCTGCGTGCATCAAACTTTCGACTTTTACTGTATCGTACAATTTTTTATTGAACATAATGCTTCTAATATCGTTGATGGTAAGTATTCCTAAATAATCCATTTCTTCATTCACCACAGGAAAATGGTTTCGGGATGATTTTGCAATTGCCTCATTTACAACTTCTCCCAAAGTCATATCGGGATGAAGCAGCACAAAATTCTTTTCAATAAGCTTATCCAAATCGAGCATCATCAGCACGTTTTTATCTTTATCATGCGTAATGAGTTGTCCTTTTTTCGCCAATTCGGAAGCGTAAATATTATAGGGCACAAATTTTTGGGTCACCACAAAAGAAATCAGCGCGACAATCATGAGCGGCACAAAAAGTTCGTAGCCACCGGTAATTTCAGCGATGAGAAATATTGCCGTTAAAGGCGTCTGCAAAATGCCCGCCATTAAACCTGCCATACCAACCATCGCAAAATTGGTTAGGGAAAGCTGGTGGCTAAACAAGTTGCTGGCATTTACCATCATGGCAAAAACGTAACCTGTTACACTGCCCGTAAATAATGTTGGCGCGAAAATGCCTCCAACGCCGCCAGCACCAAAAGTAAGCGATGCGGCAATTATTTTAAAGGCGATTAAACCCATTAAAAATAAGATAATTGTGTAGGTGTTATCTGTGAGTATCTGAAATATATTATTTCTCACAATTCCGTTTAAATTACCCCGAAAAATATTGTTGATGGTTTCATAACCTTCCCCAAAAAGCGTAGGAATAAAATAAACAATAACGCCTAGTAACAATCCGCCAATTAGCAGTTTTATATAGGGATTTTCGAATTTTTTAAAAAAATTGCCGATTCCAAAATACATTTTGCTGAAATAAATGGAGGCCATTGCAGAAGCAAGACCCAAGAAAACATAGAACAAAACGTCGTTTAGCTCAAATTTATCCTGAATGGCAAAATGAAGCAACACATCATCACCAAAAAAGAAATAAGAGGTTAAAACAGCTGTAATTGAAGCAAGCAGCAGGGGAATCATGGAAGCTAAGGTTAGCTCCAAACTAAACATCTCCACCGCAAAAACAATGGCAGCGATGGGCGCCTGAAAAATAGAGGACATCGCTCCGGCCACTGCAGCTCCTATAAGCAAGGTTCTTGTGGTTTGGTTTAAGTGAAAAAATCGCGCAAAATTAGAGCCAATTGCGGCTCCTGTAGAAACTATCGGTCCCTCAAGCCCAACAGATCCTCCAAAACCAACTGTTAAAGGGGCCGTAACTAAAGCGGTCCACATTTGATGTTTGGGTATGATGCCCTTTTGTTTTGAAATGGCGTATAAGGTGGAGGGAATTCCGTGTCCAACTTTTTTTCGGATCACATATTTTATAATCAGCAATACCAGTAAAAAACCAATAATTGGGAAAATAAAATAAAATGCCTCATGAATTTGGCTAATAAAACCGCCTTCCAACAATTCTTGAATGAAATGGGTTGAGTTTTTTAAAACAATTGCGGCCAAACCCGCAAGCAATCCGATAATGGCACTTGCAATATTGGTGAATTGCTTGTTGGAAATATGCTGGTATCTCCATTTTAAAAACTTAAGAAATAATTTTTTTGAATTAACAGGCATTTTATCTTAGTCAAAAAGGAAATGCAAAAGTATTAAAATATAGCCTTTAAGGCAATCGATTTGGACATTTTTTACAAGTCTTGTTGCTTTTGTTCTTAAATTTTTCACAGCATTTCTCATTTATCTCATTGCGTGGCTTCTTTTTGGCTGAAGCGCTCCAATCGAAATCGTAGTTAAAAATACCAGAATTTTCAGCAGTTTCCAAAATACTTATTTAGAATGATTTTAAACAAAGGTACAAATACTTTGAAAAGCAGCACTTGTATGTTCCATTAATTTTTGAAAAAACATTAAATCAGTGTAAAATTTAAGTTAAGAATAACTATTTTATTAAAAACCTAATTTAATATGCAATTTAATATATTTTTAATAATCAGATTATTAACACTTTACATTATTATAAAAAAACTTAATGTAAACTTAACGTTAACTTAAGGTAAATAATAGGTAAATAATCTACTTTTATAATGTGTAAAAAAAGTTCTAAAATCAAAAATATTATGAAAACATTTATAAACCTCCTTGTAATGTTGTTTTGTATAACAGCATTTTCACAAGAACAAAAAGTGACCTATCAAAAAATGGATAACGATTTGGTAAAAGCAACGTATTATTTTGCCGACAACAGCGATGTTGTTGAACGTGAAGGCTATTTTAATAAAGAAGGCAAATTGCACGACACATGGATCAGTTATGATTTACAAGGTAATAAAAAAGCAATTGCCACCTATAATAATGGCATAAAAGAAGGCGTTTGGACATATTTTAAAACCGATAAAGTAAATATTGTCACTTATCAGGAAAACAAAATAATCAATGTTGAAGAAAAAGCATTGGTTGTTAATTAAGCAATTTATTAATGTTTCTTTAAATAAAAAGGGCACTCGTTTAAACGAGTGCCCTTTTATGTTTTTATGGAATTTTGGAAACTAAAACCTAGTCCAACCAGTAGCCCAAGTTGGCAAACCTGCGCCATTTCCTGCTCCGGTAGCTGTTCCTTCAAACAAAAATCCTAGATTTAAGCCAGTATAGTCTGTAGCTTTAAAACCAGTAAGTTTATTTACAAATTGTATATTGGTCATAACTAAGGCATTGGCTTGAATCCTTGCGGCAGCTTCAACATCTGTACTTTTAACTTTAACGCCTAAATTAACGCCATCAATATACACATTATCAACGTTCCAGTTTCCACCGCCTTCTTTATAATAAATGGCACCTTCGGTAACCGGTCCTACAATGGTAACGTTTTTAACAGTTGCATTGGTGACAGGAGTAGCGTTTCCATTACTGCCATTGTTAGATCCTTCAATACCTGCTTTAGCGCTTCCGGAGATATACCAATATTCACCTGTACCATTCCATCCATCCGCAAAGTCGATTGAATCATCGCCACTATTGGTTGAAACTAAATATTTACCGTTTACAGTTCCACCGAAGAACTCAATACCGTCATCACCGCCTTCAAACGATTGGACGTATTCAACCGTAGTTCCTGAACCCACACCAAATAAAGACAAGCCATTAAATTCTTTTTCAGGCGTAAAATTAGCACCTGTATATTCCAATCTTAAATATCTTATAGAACCAGAGTTGTCATTAGATATAGTACCGCCGTAAGTAAGATCTGCAACTTCAGAAGTGGCAACAGAACCAACATTTGTCGGTGCTTTACCGCAAACTACCAAGCCTCCCCAATTACCAGCCACAGGAGCAGCATCGCTTGATGTCATAACAACCGGGCTGGCGGCAGTTCCATTAATATAAATTTTACCGCCTTGGGAAACAGCAATGTATGCACTTGTTCCTCCTGTTGCCTTGATAATTGTACCGGCAGGAATTGTTAAAGATCCTCCATCTTTTACAACAAAAGAACTTGTTAATTTATATTCTATACTAGCATTTAAAGTAACATTCCCAGAAACTGTACCAGCTAAATTCTCTGTAGTTACACCACTATTGCTAAGCCCTCTTGTCCAGCCTGCAGCCCAATTTGGAGCAGCAGCACCTGCACCTGCGCCAACAGTAATTCCTTGATTTACAAAGTTTTGATTTGCGCCGATATAGTCAGTCATAACAAAGCCTGAAGCATTGTTGGCAAATTGGATATTGTTCATCACTAAGGCATTGGCTTCAATTCTTGCACCAGCTTCAATATCTGTACTTTTCACTTTCACGCCTAAATTAACCCCGGCAATATATAAATTATCGACATTAAAATTCCCTCCGCCTTCTTTGAAGTAAAGAGCACCTTCAGTAACAGGCCCAACAATTGAAATGTTTTTGATAGTAGCATTGGTTACAGGAGTGGCATTACCATTTGCTCCATTATTAGATCCTTCGATACCTGCTTTAGCGCTTCCGGAGATATACCAATATTCACCTGTACCATTCCATCCATCGGCAAAGTCGATAGAGTCATCGCCACTATTGGTGGAAACTAAATATTTACCGCTAACAGTTCCTCCAAAAAACTCAATACCGTCATCACCGCCTTCAAAAGATTGAACATATTCTAAAGTAGTTCCAGAACCGACACCAAATAAAGATAACCCGTTGAATTCTTTTTCAGGGGTAAAATTAGCACCTGTATATTCCAATCTTAAATATCTGATAGAGCCAGAGTTGTCATTAGACACCGTACCGCCATAAGTAAGATCTGCAACTTCAGAAGTGGCTGTAGAACCAACATTCGTTGGTGCTTTACCGCAAACAACCAAACCTCCCCAGTTGCCTGCAACAGGAGCAGCATCGCTGGAAGTCATTACAACCGGTTTGTCAGCAGTTCCTTGAATGTAAATTTTACCGCCCTGGGCAACGGCAATGTAAGCACTTGTTCCTCCAGTTGCCTTAATAGTTGTACCGGCAGGGATTGTTAAAGAACCTCCATCTCGAACAACATAGGCAGCGGTAAGTTTATATTCTATTGTAGCATTAAGCGTGATATTTCCCGTAACATCACCTTGTAAGGTATTGTTAACGGCACAAGGCTGGCAGGAAGTTCCTCCACAGTCAACTCCTGTTTCATCTCCGTTTTGTACTCCATCTGTGCAAGTAGCTGAAGACACATCGTCATCATTGTTACTGCAAGAGCTAATAAAAGCCGCACTGGCAATCATTATCATTAGTGTTAAAAATTGTTTTTTCATCATTTTGATTTTAATTGTTTGTGTTTAATTTAATTCTTGTTTAAAATTGAATGGTTTATTAATTATGCGTTAAAAATTATATGAAATTGAAAGTTTTGCATTTATTCCTGTTTTATAAGAAGAAACTGTGACATTTTGCACCTCTTGTATTCTTTTGATTGTAGGTTCCAATAAGTTTTTAGCGGACAATCCAATACCCAAATTCTTGTTGAGCATTGTTTTAAATACAAAATCTAAAGTGCCCACTCCCTTGTCAATTAAGTCTCCCTTATTTTCTGTGCCGATGGCAAAAATTCTGTCAGAAAAATAATTATAAGCCAAGGTAGCCTGAAGGCTTTTGTCATTTTTATACTCTTTATAATAACTAATATCGGCATTTAACAATAAATCGGAAGCGCCGGACAGCTCGTCTTTGGTATTGGTAAAGTCAACACTAATTGGATAACCGGCTGCTGTGGTTTCTTTTATGACTTTTTCTTTGTCAAGATCTTGGCTTGAATTCATATAAGAGGCATTAAATCCGAAGGAAAGATTGTTTTTTAAATAGCCTTCTTTAGATTCTTTTTCAAAAATATTTTTTCTGATTTCAAGTTCAGCACCGAATGCAGTGGCCAAATCTCCAGAATTTACATAGCTGATGTCATTTGATGCCGAGTTAATTGTAACATCATTGATAGGGTTTTCGATATATTTTCCAAAAACACCCACTGATAAAATTTCATTGGACTTCGGAAAAAATTCCCATTTTAAATCTGCATTATAATCGGTTGATGCGTATAAACTAGGGTTACCGACAGATGATTGCGTTGCTCCCACAAACTGAAATAACGCTCTTTCTTTATATTGAGGAAGTGTGTAAGTTTTGCTGGCGGCAAATTTTAAGTTTTGGGTATCGTTCAATTCATATTTCATGGAGAGCATAGGAAGTATTTCAAGTTCATCCAATTTGCTTGTGCCTGCAGATAATGAGGTGTTCCAATCAATGGTTTGATTGATTTGCTCTCCTCTAACACCAACAATTACGGTGAATTTTGGATTGAATGCATATTCCAAAGAAGCAAACCCTGCATGAATTTCTTGCGGACCCCCAAATGTTTGAGGCTCTAGCGCTTTTGGCTGATTGGCATTTCCCCTAAAGGTTTCAATAGTATATAAATTTGCGTTTAAGTTTGCCTGATTAAAATAGCTGTCCAGGTTATAAACGTCTTCCACTATTGGTTGATTGGCTTTCTTGTTAATTCTAAAGTTAAATTGTGTTGCCTTAAAATCAATCGTCTTAAATCTACCGCTGTATCCAATGGTTAATTTCCCTGCAAATTCATCAAACTCTTTTTTATTGAATTTAAAGGCGGCAGAAAAATTGACGGCAATTTCTTCATCTTCCAAATCTTGATAAAACCTATGATTGTCTGATGCGTTGTTTGTTTGTTTGAAGGATTTTGGACCTTCAGGTACGCTCCAATCATCGGGAGTAAGCGTAATTTGTCTTCTGTCCGGAACGTTATTCGACACAAAATTATAAGAAGCTCCCCAATTAATATTAAAGGAATCGCTAATTATATGGTCACCAAGAAGTTGATGCACAATAAGCTGGGTTTTCTCGAAAATGGCACGTTGTAAAAACCCGCCGCCTTCTGAAGCATTATCAAACGCATCTATAGTCCCAACATATTCTTCCTGTTCTTGGCTAGATGAGTTTACAAATAACCCATTGTATTTTATGGTTTGGCCTTTACGGCTTACTCCCATATTTCCCATTAAGGTTGTATTTGTGTTGTAGGAATAATTTGTAAATTTTAAATCTTTTCTCGCTAAACCAGATGAAGTTACACCACCTCTCGCGATGCCTTCCTTATAGGTATAATCATTATTAAATGAGGCAACCGTAAAGAAATTTAATTTTGTGTCTTCTCCCAAAGAATAAGAGTCACCACCTTTAAGGGAAGCACCTGAATTTATTGGTGTTGATGCCTTTTCTCTATCCCAGCTCGTAGTAAAATTGTAATTGTTTAATGGGAAGTCGGGGTAATTATTGGTATAAAATCCGGATAAATTTGGACCGTCATTTAAATAAAAGTCATCTACTGAAATCGCTTTTGCATTAACTCCTGACTCAATGCCCAACTCAATAAATCCATTTCCTTTATAATTTTTAGAAGCTATATTTACATTGGCACCGGCAAAATCACCGTAGTTTACGGTACTGTAGGTTTTATCAATACCAATATATTCCACAATATCGGTTGAAAAAATATCTAAATCAATATTTTTCTTTGATGGATTGTTTGATGGCAACGGCAGTCCATTCAGCGTTGTTACATTATAACGGTCTCCTAAACCACGCACAAAAACGCCACCAGATCCTTCTTCCTTAGAAATACCGGTTGTTTTAGTTAAGGCAGAAGCAACATCACTTACTCCTTTTCGCGCCAATTCCTGGGCGCCAATTTTTTGATCTATAGAAATCGCTTTTCGTTGTTCTGTCAACAGTGCAGTTTCAGATTCTTTGTTGTTTGAAGCCGTAATTTGTATTTCACTTAAAGAAACGCCTTCACTGGCGCTCAAGGTTTTATTTACGGTTGTTGTTTCTCCCGCTTTTACAATTACATTGGGAACTTCAATTGTTTGATATCCAATAAAACTAAACACCAATGTATATGTTCCGGGATTTACTTGTAAGGAATAATTTCCTTCAAATTCTGTAGTTGCGCCAATGGTGGTTCCTTTAATAAAAACATTGGCAAACGGCAATGGAGCGTTGTTTACTTCTTTATCTAATACAATTCCTGCAATAGTCCCTTTATTTTGGCCAAATGAAAATGTACTCAAAAGCAGTAAAATAATAATACCTAATTTATTCATTTTTGTCAATTTAATTCTTGACGCAAAGGAATTGCAATAAGTTAAAGAGAAGGTTACTTAGAAGTTATAAAAAGGTGATGGAAGGGTAAAGTTAATGTTAAGGATACGTCGATTAATTAGCCAATGAAATATCGGTATTCAACGTTAAAGCTTTTAATTTTTGCTTTATGGACAAGGTGTTTCCCGCAACAACTTCAACATCGCGCAATTCAATGGTTGCATATCCCAAAAACTGCACTTCCAGAGTGTATTTTCCGGGTTTTAAATTGAAGGAAAAAGACCCGTCTAAATCAGAATTTGTTTCAAAATCAGTATTTTTTACTGAAATAGTTACAAACGCCAAAGGCTCATCATTGATTTCATTATCTAAGACAACACCTTCAATTTTTCCCTTTTTTGAAAAATCATCAACAAGAGAGCCAACTTCAAAAGACTGGCTGTATAAAAAAGCACTTGAAAAAATTAAAATTGAAGTTATTAACCCAGCGTTAATATAACGGAAATATTTTGTATATTTGTTCTATGGAAAGAGAAGATTTTAGAACAATAGCGGAACCCACTAGATATGCCATT